>Ga0209067_10000154_pt1 | contig 46600 bp, 23 predicted proteins | sample ColStrG_CSR_2013_FD_187199 | JGI IMG/M metagenome (GOLD analysis project Ga0209067, IMG submission 187199) | Freshwater sediment microbial communities in response to fracking from Pennsylvania, USA - Cold Stream Run_MetaG_CSR_2013 (SPAdes)... | ecosystem: Environmental > Aquatic > Freshwater >... | reverse complement strand
CCATAAAATATTTATTTTTTAATTTCTAGTTAATGTGTTTGTAAATTAAAAAAAGGAAATACTTTTATTAAACTAAAAAACCAAAAAGCCCTCAAAGAATCTCGTATGAATTTTAAAAAAAACATTCGACTTATTTTTCTTTTTCTATTGCTAAGTCCTTTTTTCGCTAAAAGCCAGTCGAATTATAAACCAGGCTATTTCATAAACCCAAAAGGAGATACTATAAGAGGTTATATTGATTACCGGGAATGGAATGAAAACCCTAAAGAAGTTAAATTTCGAAAAACCAAAGAATCATCGGAGGTCCTACTTTTAAATCCTAATTTGGCAAAAGAGTTTCAGGTAGATGCCTACGAGCTTTACCAGGGAGTAGAGGTAAGAATTTCCATGGATGAATTGGATCCTACGAAAATGTCTCAAGCTCCGGATACCTCCAAAATTCAAAAGACTGTTTTTTTAAAGGTATTGGTAAAAGGATCCAGATTTAATTTATACAATTATACGGACTCTATTAAAACCCGTTATCTTGTTTCAAAACCTGGATCTTTTGGTCCATTAGAATTGGAATTTCATTATTTATTTACCCAGGACGATGCCCATAATTTAGTAAGTGAGCGGGGATTTAGGAACCAGATTTTATCTCTTACAAATGGAGATAAGTCATTGCAAAGGCGAATAAATTCCAGTGAATACCGGGAATCCGAACTTATCCCAATTTTTTATACCTTAAACGGAGATTCTGTTTCGCATAAATTTATCAAGAATACGGGAAATCGGAAATTTTTGGGAATTGGTTTAAACCGCTCGGTCGTATCCATTCGTGGAGATTTTCCCCTAAGCGGATCGAACGCAACCCTTGCTCCTGAGGTGGATGCAGGGATAGATTTCTTTTTCAATAACCAGGTAAGAAAATCCTTCTTTAGACTAGAAATTAATGCGGATTATGAAAAATATAGTTTTGGTCCCCAATCCAGTCCTTTAGGGATTGTGGTTCAATATTATTCTCTCAGCTTTAATCAATTAAATTTTTCCTTAAGTCCAAAACTTTTCTGGAATCTATATAATAATGAGGTCACCAAGATATTTTTAGGGGCTGGTATTAAAATTAATTATTCGATATATGGAAATTATTTGGGTTTGCAAGACCAGCCCCTGGGATTTCCTAAAACGACCCAGCCCAATACACCCAATTTAGCCAAGCTTTCCTTTCAAGTCCCCATAGAGGCTGGCTGGAATATTAATAGACATCTGGAATTACATCTAGCCTATTTTCCAGCAACCTTATCTTCCTTTTTAACCGAATATATTAACTATCATTTTCAGAAAGAAACCATGCATGCAGGGCTGAATTATTTCTTTGATACAAAAAAATAGTTTATATCTTTTTCCTTTTTGCCATTAACGGGAATTAAATTCTGCTTTCAATTTTTTAGCCCTGTCTTCGAAAGTATCCTCGATGCCGGTAACGACTATGGATTGGAATAGTTCCTGGTAATAGGGAGAATGAGGAATAGAGCGCATAGTGGTTAAATCAATATGGGTTAGGGAGGCCCATAATAAAGATTTTAAATGGGTCTTTTTTTCGTTCCACATGGTAGATTCTATTTTAATTCCTTTTTCCCAATAGTCTATAGTCTTGGTTTCTATCCAAACTTTTTCCATGGGAATGGCCGGAAGGAAATAAGCAATTTGATTGGCCGTGATAACCCAGGAAATTTTTTCCCTTGCTGCAACCGTATACACATCCAGTTTATAATGTTCGAGAATTTGATCCTCTCTGGCATTGACAAAATAGTCCAGGTACCGGGAATTATTTAAATGATTAAACGGATCGCAGTCCTGAAATCGGATAATAGCGGAGGATTGAAGGATTTTTTCCATTTTTATGATATAAGGGGTTTAGAATAGTAAATCTTGCTGTATAAGTTTTTTTAACTGAAGACTTATTTTGGTTAAATATTCCGGATCATCCTGCAAAAAGGCCATAAATATGGATCCCTCAATCATGGAGTAGAAAAGAGAGGCATAATGATCCGGTGAGATTTCAGATTTAATTTCCTGGCGGTTTATTCCTTCCAGAATAATTTCTTTAAGTTGATTTTCCAATTTCCTGGCAAAGGACTTAACCTTTTCGAAAAGCCGGGTATTCAGGTTCCGCGTATCCATCCCAACCTTTAAAAGAGGGCAACCTCCCAAGGGTTTAACCATATCATAATAGGAAGTATAATAATCGGCAATCAGGATTAATTTCTGAATAGGGGACCGGGACGATTGAAGCTGATGGCTTAAAGGCTCCAGGACCTTAAAGATATTATACCGAAGCGATTCAATGGCGAGGTCCTCCTTATTTTGAAAATGGGCATACAATGCTCCTTTGGTAAGACCAGTGACCTCGGTTAAATCCCGGAGGCTGGTACCGGCAAACCCTTTTTGATTGAAAATAGGGGATACCTTTTCCAGTATAAATATTCGGGTTCTCTCAGATTTGGATTCCATTTTCCCAAAGGTATAAAATATACCAATCGGTATATTTTATTTTTTCATTTACCAATTATTCAATTTCCTGTAGGGATATCCATCCAGGAATCTATCTTTGGAACCTTGGAATTAGTAAGATCAGGATGATTAAGAATTTTGTTGAAGAAATAAAGTGGAGAGGAATGCTTCAGGACATAATGCCTGGAACGGAAGCTTCCCTAATGGAAAAGCAACGCGTAGGCTATATTGGGTTTGACCCTACGGCCCCTTCCCTGACCGTTGGGAATTTGGTAGCCATTATGCTTCTATGGCATTTTCAGCATTGCGGGCATAAGCCAATTGTGGTAATGGGTGGGGCAACCGGTATGATTGGCGATCCCTCCGGAAAGGCCGATGAAAGAAAGCTATTAACCTATGAAGTTATACAGGAAAACCTGGCTGCACAAAAAAAGCAATTCCTGAAATTTCTGGATTTTGAATCGGGATCCGGAGCTGCCGAGCTGGTGAATAATTACGATTGGTACAAGGATACCAATGTGCTTGATTTTTTACGGGATGTGGGTAAGCATCTTACCGTAAATTATATGATGGCCAAGGATTCGGTAAAATCCCGTCTGGAAACCGGGCTTTCTTTTACCGAGTTTTCCTACCAATTATTACAGGGTTATGATTTCCAATACTTGTACCAGGAAAAAGGATGCACCCTTCAAATGGGGGGATCAGACCAATGGGGAAATATTACAGCCGGTACCGAATTAATTCGAAGAATGGGTGGGGGTGAAGCCTTTGCCTTAACCACTCCGCTCCTGGTAAAATCGGATGGAACCAAATTCGGGAAATCGGAGCAGGGAAATATTTGGCTCGATCCAAATCTCACCTCTCCCTACCAGTTTTACCAGTTCTGGATCAATACCCCCGATCTGGATGCTTCTAAATATATTCGATATTTTTCCATTAAATCCAGGGAAGAGATTGAGGCCATAGAAAAAGAACAGGAACTGGCCCCACATACCCGGGTGCTGCAAAAGAACCTGGCCGAAGAATTAACCATACGGGTGCATTCCCTTGAGGAATTGGAAAAAGCACAAAAGGCCAGTGATTTATTGTTTGGTAACCAGACAGGACCGGAGAGTCTTGGCTTTTTAAATTCCTTATCGGATAAGGAAATCTTAGACATCTTTGCCGGCGTTCCAAACTTTCGATTGAGCAGGAGTGAATTTCTTGAATTCCCGGAGGGCATACCAGTTTTAGAACTCTTAGCCGTAAAAACCGAAGTATTTCCTTCCAAAGGAGAAGCCAGGAAAATGATTGCCGGAGGGGGTGTTATGCTAAATAAGGTGAAACCAGGATCGGATGCCGATAAAATTCAAAAATCCCAACTAATTAAGGACCAATATATTTTAGTTCAGAAAGGAAAGAAGAATTATTTCCTATTACAATTTATTCATGAATAAGGCCTATCGTCCCTTAGGGATCATTTTTGGAGTGGTTTTGTTGGATCAGGCCATTAAAATTTGGGTTCGTACCCATATGTATGCGGGTCAGGATATTCATGTACTGGGAAACTGGTTTCTATTACAGTTTGTAGAGAATAACGGGATGGCCTTCGGGGTAGAATTTGGTGAAGGAATGGGGAAATTATTCTTGACCCTATTTCGAATAGCTGCGGTTATAGCCCTGGCTTTTTTAATCCGCTCGGGAATAAAATCCGGATTTAAGGATGGGCTTTTAGCCGGACTATCTCTCATATTAGCCGGAGCCCTGGGAAATATTTTCGATAGTGTTTTTTACGGTCGGTTTTTCGGCTATGCCCCTTTTTTCCATGGGAGGGTCGTAGATATGTTGTATTTCCCCTTATTTCATATTCATATTCCAAACTGGATTCCTCGCCTGGGAGGAATGGATTATTTATTCTTTCAATACGTATTCAATTTGGCCGATTCTTCGGTATTTATAGGGGTGGTATGGATATTATTGCATTATAAATCCTATAATCTAAACCAGTAAACTTTATTTATAAAACAAAAAAGCCACCCCGTTCGGGTGGCTTTTCCTAATTCTATTTTTTGTCGGGCCGCTCTAGGTCAAAGCCACGAGAATAGAAATATTATTGTTTTACGAAGGTCGCACTGGATACCAAAGTAATATCGTCACCAATGGCAGCAGCAGGGTAGTTCGCTCCAATACCGAAATCAGTTCTTTTAAACGATCCTTCAATCTTGAAACCCGCTAAGGTTTTGTTACTCATCATATCCGTACCCATTTTCGCAGTAGCTGTTAATACAATAGGCTTGGTAACCCCATGCATGGTTAAGCTTCCGGTAACAGTATACACATTCGCCCCGGTCTTTTTGAAAGAGGTGCTGGCGAAAGTGATGGTAGGAAATTTAGCGGCATCAAAGAAATCAGCTGATTTCAAATGGCTATCTCTACGATCCTGATCGGTGCTAACGGTAGCAACATCGGCCGTCATGGTTACAGAAGAACCGGAGAAATCATCTCCAATCGCATTGATGGTTGCATCAAAATGCGTAAAAGCACCTTCAATATCACTCACAACCATATGGGTTACAGAGAATCCTAATTTGGAATGAGCCGCATCTAATTTCCAAACAGAAGGTGCAGCGATTTTAAAGGAAGAGAATAGAGCAGTAACTATTACCGCGCTAAAAAGCATTAATTTTTTCATGATCTTGGTATTTTTAAGTTTACAAAGCTAAAGTAATATTAAAATCTATTTAGAAGGTAGGAGAATTGTCAAAGAAAGGTAAATACTTGTTTAAACATCTATTATTTTTTTTACCATTTCCTCGCGATTAGAAATTTTGAAAGGATTCTAATTAACTTGAACAAAAAAAAGAAATATGAAAAGACTATACAAGGCCTTATTAATCAGCTTCTTATTATATATCCCCTTACAAGGTTTTTCCTGGGGAATGACCGGACATCGAGTTATTGGCCAAATTGCCTATTCCTATTTAAGCCCAAAGGCTAAACAAGAAATTAAGGCCATTTTTGGAAATGAAAGCCTTGCCCTTTCCACCACCTGGGCCGATTTTATTCGTTCCGACTCCAATTATAATTACCTAAGCCCATGGCATTATGTAAACTTTGCCCCCGGTTTGGATTTTGCCGGTTTCAATGCCTTTTTAAAGCAGGATACGGCAGTCGATGCGTATACCAAAATTAATGTATGCATTAAGGAACTTAAAAAAGGGACATTGGACAATACCCAGAAAAAGCTCTATTTGCATATGCTGGTGCATATGTTGGGCGATGTGCATATGCCCTACCATACCGGAAGAGCCGAGGACAGGGGGGGAAATAATATTCATGTTTTATGGTATAATCAACCCACCAATATGCATGCTGTATGGGATGGGAGTATGATCGATGACCAGAAACTTAGTTTTACGGAATATACAGAGGCCATTAACTTCACCACCCCCGCCCAAAGGGAGGCCTGGGAAAAAGGCGGTTTGAATGCCTGGTTATTCGATTCCTACCAGATCGTAGAAAAGCTATATGGAGAAAATATCCAACCCAACCAAAAATTAGGCTATGTCTATACCTATAAATACCTGGACACGGTAAACCAGCAATTATTGAAAGCCGGGGTGCGTTTGGCCTATACTTTAAACCAGATATTTAAATAGGGTGTTTTTCCTGTTAAGAGAAAAAACCTGTTGGTAAATATTTATAAAAAAATTTTTTTTACACTGTTTAATTTTTCAATTTTACTTAGAGTTAATAAGGGGTAATTAAACGTAATTATCCCTTCAATTTGAATTTATATTATTTCTTTTTAGTACGGTATACCTTTTTTCAAGGTTTTCAATACCCATCCTTACCGCTTCTTAGTTTCGGAGGCGTAATAGAGTTTAGTTATTTCTTTTATCGAGTTCCTGGTTCTGAATTACTTTTTAAAGTCATTTTATGAATTTTAATTCTACTCCATCAAAGGATCTAAAAGATCAAAAAGCAATTTTATTAAAAACCAAGCAGGATTTATTTGCAGAAAGTCCTAGAGAATCCATCCTAACCAGAAGAGAAACGGAAGTACTGCATTCCCTGGCTAAAGGTTTTAGCACCAAGATGATAGCGGATGAATTTAATCTAAGTATAAACACTGTGATGAATCATCGTAAGAATATGCTAAAAAAAACAAACTCGAAAAATTCGGCCGAATTAATTCATTTCGGCATGCGAAATAATCTATTGTAAAAAAACAGAAACTGGTTTTTTTACCAATTTCCCGCATTAAAACATTCTTATTTTAATTCTATAATAACTTGCTTATTTAACTTAAAGCAAAAAGGAATTTTCTTTAATCAAAATAAAGGAAATGTTATGCTATTCCTTTCATTTTTACCTCTTTAGCTCTATATAATAATTTTATTAAAATAAAAAAATAGCCATTTATAGCTATTGACAATGGATAGGTATGCGGATACCTTTAACGTGAAATAGGGATTGTTCTATTTTAATTAAAAAAGGGTTTTACCATTAATTAAGTTTATTTATTCAGGGGATTATTTACTGCAGGAAGTTTTAATGGGGATTTGATTCTTTTTTGATTCAGTACCAATACCAATACCATATTAACCGAACCTAGCTAACGTTCTCCATATGAAAAAGGTTTACCTGATTCTTACCCAAAACATCCTAATCATCCTTGGCTTGCTTTTATCCCTTAACCTGGGAGCAGAAACTCTTATCCATGGGAAATCTCATTCCAGCGAGATTTCAAAGAATCCTGGTAAGCGCACAGGACCTATTAGTATAAGTTATTCAGGGCCACAAACCTATACCCAGAACAATGCTATCAGCCCCCTGGTTCCCAATGCCTCAGGGGTGGCAAGCTTACAATATGGAAATGCCATTCCTTACGGAACAGGTCTGAATCAACCTTTTGGATTGGCTGAAGATGCTATGGGGAATATTTATGTGGCCGATGGGGATAATTCGGTGATCCAAAAATTTCCTGCAGGGGGTGGTGCCCCGGTCCAATTGGGTACCGGACTGGATTTTCCAGTAGGGGTGGCCGTCGATCAATTTGGTAATATCTATATAGCCGATGCTGGGAATTATAATATTTATGAAATTCCAGCCGACGGGAGCGGACAAATTACCCTAAGCACAGAAGATGAATTTTCCGAGCCATCGGGCATTGCCGTCGATGCCCAAAGAAATTTATATATCACCAATTTAGGTACCCAGCAGGTATTGATGCTACCCGCTATTGGAGGAAGCCCCAAGGTTCTGGCCTCTGGGTTCAGCTCTCCGGAAGGGATAGCCGTTGATGCTTACGGTAATGTATTGGTGATAGATAATGGGGCTGGTGCTTTGAAGGAAATCCCCGCCGGTGGAGGAAATGTAATCACCTTGGCCTCTGGTTTTGGTTATCCTAAAGGGGTATCGGTCGACGCCTATGGATTTGCTTATGTATCCGATGCCGGAGGATCTTCCGTTACCCGTGTACCAGTAGGGGGTGGTAACCCTATAAAAATCTCTACTGGATATTATAGCCCCGTAGCGGCTATTTTAGATCCATCCGGGGCATTATATGTCCTGGAATACGGCAATAACCAGGTAAAAAAGGTTAGCCAAACGGGAGGATTTTCCATTAGTCCGGCCCTGCCCAATGGTTTGGTTTTCGATGCCAGTACCGGGACCATTTCCGGAACCCCTACTATGCTTAGCCCATCTACCCTATATACCATAACAGGATATAATGGATCCAGTACAGGAACAGGAACGGTAAATATTAAAGTAGGAGCCAGTGCTACTTTATCCAATAATGCAAATCTGAATAATCTCGTTTTAAGCGAAGGCACCTTAAGTCCTGTATTTAATGCCTCTACCTTGAGCTATACCGCGACGGTAGCCAATTCCTATACCAATATCGTTTTAACGCCTTTTACAGCCGATGCAAGTGCTACAGTGAATATCAATGGAAACCCGGTAAATGCAGGTAGTCCATCTTCCCCGGTTACCCTGAATGTGGGAGATAATACCATAAGCATAACTATTACCGCCGGAGATGGAGTTACCACCCAGTCCTATTCCCTTACCGTTATTCGATTAAGCAATACCAATTTGGGATTGAGCTATCAAAGTCCGCAAAATTATCCAGTGAATACCCCTATTGCTCCCCTGGCACCGGTATCGAATGGGATTAGTCCCCTGAATTATGGGAACCCTAGTGTTTATGCATCGGGCCTTAGCCAACCTTTTAGTATAGCGGAGGATGCCCAGGGGAATGTTTTCGTGGCCGATGCAGGTCATGGTCAGGTTAAAAAAATCCCATCGGGAGGGGGCAATCCCCAGGTTTTTGGTACTGGATTTATAGAACCAGTAGGGGTAGCTACCGATGCCAGTGGGAATGTTTATGTGGTGGATGCAGGCACCTATTATATTACCGAAATTTCTGCCTCAGGAACCAGTCAAATTCGTTTGGCCTCCGGTTACCAATTTAAGCAGCCCTCAGGTATAGCCGTCGATGCGGCCGGAAACGTATATGTTTCGAATTCAGGGACCAACCAGGTTATCAAAATCCCTTACGGAAGCGGTGCCCCGGTAGTGCTGGCCACTGGTTTGAATAATCCTCAGGGATTGGCAGTTGATGGGATGGGAAATGTATATGAGGTTGATAATGGAACCGGATCACTTAAAATGATACCTGCTCAGGGTGGAAATCCGTCCCTATTGGCTTCCGGCTTTGGGTATCCTAAAGGAGTTTTCCTGGATGGATCTGGAAATCTTTATGTTTCTGATGCAGGAAGTTCTACCATTTACAGAGTGCCCATGAGCGGGGGGAGTTCTTTAAAAGTATCTACCATGTATACCAGTCCGGTTGGCGTGGTCCTGGATCCAAGTGGTTCTTTATATGTTTTAGAATATGGAACCAACCAGGTTAAAAAAGCGGTTCAGGTAGGAGGATATTCGGTGAGTCCGAATTTACCCAGTGGATTGGTTTTGGATGGAAATACCGGGATCATTTCCGGAACGCCCAATGTGGTTAGTCCGTCTTCCGCTTATATGATAACCGGTTACAATGCGGCCACCTTTACTTTTACGAAAGCACCCATTAATATTGCCGTCTTTACCCTGGCATCGAAAGATGCTTATTTATCCCTGATAAATGTTTCGGCAGGGAACCTGAGTCCCAAATTCGACAAAACCAAATTAACCTATTCAGATTCCTTACTCAGTGCGGTTTCCAGTATTCAAATTACCCCAACTACGGAAGATAATACCGCCTCCATAACCTTGAATGGTAGCCCCATAGCCTCCAATGCTACTTCCTCCAGTATTCCTTTGTCTTTAGGCAATAATATAATTACCCTGGTGGTAACAGCCCAATATGGGAATACCCTGACCTATACCATTAATGCGTATAGAGGAGCCTCTAATATTACCTATTTAACGGATTTGAAATTCAACCAGGGTTTCCAAGCTCCACCTGCTAATGAAACCCTGCCCTATAATACGGTCTTTACGGCAAGCGGAGTGGATAGCACCCGGCCCTTTATCGTTACCCCATTTGCAGAAGATCCTGCGGCAACGATTACCGTTAACGGGGTTCCCGTAGCCTCCGGAAGTCCTTCCCAGAATTTAAACCCGGTAACGTCCAAAATTCCCCCAATCGCCATTATTGTAACCGCTGCTGACAAGGTTCATACAAGAACCTATTCGGTTACTACGGTTGCAGCCCCTTCCCGTAATGATAGCTTGAGTAATTTAACTCTTAGTGCTACCTCCTTGGTTCCTGGGTTTTCTAAATCTACCCTTGCCTATACCGCCTCGGTACCGAATCGTACCATCTCCACTACCATAACACCAACCACCGCCGATCCAACCGCTATCGTTACAGTAAATGGAACCCCGGTTAAATCCGGAACGGCCTCCCCAATAATAAATCTGGGCGTTGGGGTAAACACTATTTTGGTCGTAGTAAAAGCACCCTCTTTTGGAGCTACCCTTACCTATTCGATTAAGATTACCCGGTCAGCCACTCCATTACCCCCACTATTCAGTCTGGTTCCGGGATCGGGAACTTTATCTCCCGCATTTACCCCAACTACTTTGGCCTATTTTGACACCGTTGCAAATTCTGTTACCAGTTTTACCTTGACCCCCACCACCTCCAGTCCAAATGCTACTGTAAAAATTAATGGGGTTTTGGTAAATTCTGGTTCTCCTTCGGTTCCGGTTCAATTAGCCCTGGGAAATAATTTGATCAATATCCTGGCCACCGATTCGGCAGGAAATCCCACTGCTTATACTCTATCTGTATACAGAGCCCCTTCGAAAATAGCCTCCTTATCCAATTTGGTTCCAAGTACAGGTAGTTTAAGCCCTGCATTTGCCAGTGGAACTACTGCCTATTCCGAATCCGTTTCTAATGCCATATCCAGCATAAGCTTAACCCCCACTACGACCAGCAATCTGGCAACGGTGAAAATTAACGGAACCACTATAGCTTCCGGTACGGCTTCGGCTAGCATCCCATTAAATGTGGGTGTGAATACTATCACTACGGTGGTTACTGCACAGGATGGTAGTACCACCCAAACCTATACCCTTACGGTTACCAGAGCGGGAGTTCAAATCCTTCCAACCCTGAGTGGTATTAGCATTTCTTCCCAATCGGGTGCAGGTGGATTAAATCCAGCCTTTTCCAGTTCAGTTTTGGCGTATACAGTTGCCCTGCCCTATATTTCTTCTACACTGACCCTTACTGCCAGCACAACGGATCCGAATGCTACTACTTCCATAAACGGAGTGGCAGGAGGAAATACCCCTCAAGCCAATATCCCTTTAACAGTAGGTTCCAATACCATTACGATTGTAGTCAATGCTGCAGGTGGCCAAAGTTCACAAACCTATACCCTGACGGTGAGCAGAGCCCCGGCTTCCAATATTGCTACCTTAAGTGCCATTGCTCCGTCGATTAATAATAATACCATTGCGGTAAGTACCTTATCACCCGCATTCGCTCCCAGTATTCTAAGCTATACGGCCTCAGTACCGAATTCAGCGACCAATATTACTTTGAATACGATAATTACCGATCCCTATGCAACCGCTACCATAAATGGAACGGCTGCTGGAAATCCTACCTTCCCATTAAACGTAGGAGCCAATACCTTCAATATTGTGGTAACGGCTCAGGATGGGATTACCATAAAAACCTATACCCTAACCGTAACCAAGGCTGCCTCTTCCGATGCTAGCTTATCCAACCTAAGTCCCAGTGCCGGAACCCTTAGCCCGGTGTTTGCCAGCGGAACCACGACTTATACCGAAACCGTACCGAATGCTACCGCTAGTATTACCCTAACCCCAATCACTAATAGCAATACCGCTACCGTAACCGTTAATGGCACGGCCGTAGCTTCCGGATCTGCCTCGGCAAGCATAGCCCTAAATACCGGTTCAAATACAATTACTACCGTGGTCACTGCACAGGATGGTACTACCACCCAGACCTATACTGTAACGGTAAACCGGTCCGCCTCTACTTCTGCCACCTTATCGAATTTACTGCCTAGTGTTGGGACGCTTAGTCCTAGCTTTTCAAGCGGAACTACCAATTATAGCGAAACGGTGTCCAATATTACGACAGGAATCACCTTAACCCCAAGTGTAAGCGGCCCCGTTTCCTCTATAACGGTAAATGGAACTCTGGTTAATTCCGGATCAGCCTCCCAAAATATTCCCTTAAATGTAGGAACCAATACGGCTACCATCATAGTCACGGCACAGGATCAGATTACCACGACTACCTATACGGTTACGATTACCCGTTTGGCTTCCAATATTGCAACTTTAGCAAGTTTAGTGCCCAGTGCTGGTTCCTTAAATCCCGTATTTACGAGCGGGACCAATAATTATACTGAATCGGTAGGTAATACCACGACCAGCATTACCCTTACCCCAACTACCACAAGTATTGTAGCGACGGTAACCGTAAATGGAACGGCGGTCGTTTCCGGTTCGGCATCATCCAGCATTCCCTTAACGGTAGGGACGAATACGATTACGACCATAGTAACGGCTCAGGATGGCACCACCACCCAGACCTATACCCTGACCGTAACCCGTGCCCCATCTTCGGTAGCCAGTCTATCGAACCTGAGTACCAGTGCCGGTAGCTTAAACCCGGTTTTTGCCAGTGGTACAACCACCTATACGGAATCCGTACCGAATGCCACGACCAGCATTACCCTCACCCCAACTACTACGAGTACAGTAGCAACGGTAACCGTAAATGGAACGGCGGTCGTTTCCGGAATGGCTTCAACTAGCATTCCGTTAACGGTTGGGGCCAATACCATTACCATTATCGTAACGGCCCAGGATGGAAGCACCACCCAGACCTATACCCTGACGGTAAATCGTTCGGCTTCCAGTTCGGCCACCTTGTCTAATTTAACCACCAGTATAGGTACCTTAAGTCCTGTATTTGCCAGTGGTACCACGAATTATACCGAAACCGTATCCAATACCACTACAGGTCTTACCCTAACCCCCAGTGTTACGGGCCCTATATCATCCATTACCGTAAATGGAACCGTGGTTGCTTCAGGTTCAGCCTCTCAAAATATTCCCCTAAGCATTGGTGCCAATGTGGTTACCATTGTGGTAACCGCACAGGATCAAGTAACCACCACTATCTATACAGTAACCATTACCCGGTCTGCTTCCAATGTGGCCACATTAGCTAGCTTGGTTCCCAGTGCCGGCACCCTAAATCCTGTATTTTCCAGTGGAACTTACACCTATACAGAATCGGTTAACAATGCCACGACGAGTATTACCTTAACCCCCACCACCACCAGCAATGTAGCAACCGTAACGGTAAATGGAACGGCCGTAGTTTCCGGTTCGGCCTCTGCCAGTATTCCATTAAGTGTAGGATCCAATACGATTACTACGGTGGTAACTGCACAAGATGGCAGTACGACCCAAACCTATACCCTAACCGTAACCAGAGCTGCTTCCAATGTGGCAACATTAGCTAGTTTGGTTCCCAGTGCCGGGACTCTAAGCCCCATATTTGCCAGTGGTACGAATAATTATACAGAGACCGTACCTTTTTCAACCTCCAGTATTACGATTACCCCAACAGTTAGTTTAACAGGAGAAACTCTAAGCATTAACGGGGTTTCTGTTCTTTCCGGTAATGCTTCTTCCTCCATTGCCTTAAATGTGGGATTGAATACGATTAGCATATTAGTAACCGCACCGGATGGCATTACCACCCAGACCTATACGCTTAGTGTTTCCAGGTCTGCATCAACCGATGCATCCTTATCCGGCTTAACCACCAGTACAGGCACCTTAAACCCCGTATTTGCCAGCGCGACTCTAAATTATACGGTATCCGTATCGAATCCCACTACCAGTATAAGCCTTACCCCAACCACTACCAGCAATTTGGCATCCGTAAAAGTAAATGGTATAACCGTTGCTTCCGGATCGGCCACTGCCAGTATTCCATTAAGTATCGGATCCAATACGATTACTACGGTGGTAACCGCACAAGATGGTACCACCACGCAAACCTATACCTTAACGGTTTCCCGATCGGCCTCTACCGACGCCACTTTATCCAGCTTAACCACCAGTGCGGGTACTTTAAGTCCCGTATTTACCAGCGGGACTATTAATTATACAGAATCGGTACCCAATACAATAAGTAGTATTACCCTTACTCCCACCACCACTAGCAATGTGGCTACGGTAAAAGTGAACGGAGTATCCGTTGTTTCGGGTACTGCCTCTAACAGCATTCCATTAAATATCGGATCCAATACGATTACTACGGTGGTAACCGCACAAGATGGTACCACCACGCAAACCTATACCCTAACAGTTTCCCGATCGGCCTCTACAGATGCAACCCTATCTGGTTTGACAACCAGCGCAGGTACCTTAAGCCCTGTATTTGCTAGCGGAACCATAAATTATACCGAGACGGTTCCTAATACCACCTCCGCCATCACGATTACCCCAACCACTTCCAGTAATTTTGCCACTGTAACGGTAAATGGCAATGCCGTCAGTTCTGGCAACGCTTCCAATAGTATTTCGTTAAATGTAGGATCGAATACGATCCATACTATCGTAACCGCCCAAGATAGAATTACCACCCAAAACTATACTATAACCGTTTTCAGGACGGGCTCTTCCATAGCAACTTTATCTAATTTGAGTACTAGTGCCGGTACCTTGAGTCCTGTATTTGCCAGTGGAACCACCTCCTATTCGGAAACGGTTTCCAATTCCATAGCCAGTATTACGGTAACACCCAGTGCAACCAGTTCATTTGCCACCATAACGGTAAATGGAAATATAGTAAGTTCCGGATCCCCTTCGACCAGCATTCCTTTATCGGTAGGGCCTAATACCATTACCACTTTGGTTACCGCCCAGGATGGTATAACTACCCAGACCTATACCCTTACGGTTAACCGTGCATCCTCTACTTCTTCCTCTTTATCCAATTTGGTTCCAAGTGCGGGTACCCTAAACCCGGTATTTTCCAGTGGAACCACCAGCTATACCGAGTCGGTCTCTAATTCGACCACAGGAATCACCTTTACCCCAACAGCCTCCGGTCCTGTATCGTCGATTACGGTGAATGGAACTTTGGTTAGTTCCGGATCGGCTTCCGGAAATATTACTCTAAATCCGGGTCAAAATACGGTAACCATACTAGTAACCGCACAGGATGGGGTTACTACCACCACCTATTCCGTACTGATTACCCGTGCGGGGTCCAATATTGCCAGCTTATCCAGTTTGGTGCCCAGTGCAGGAAGCTTAAATCCTGTATTTGCCTCTGGTACCCTAAGCTATACCGAATCAGTTCCAAACAGTACGGCGAGTATTACCTTAACGCCTACCACAACCAGTAATGTTGCAACCATAACTATAAATGGTGTTTCCGTAAGTTCTGGCTCAGCTTCCAACCCTATCAATTTATCGGTAGGGGTAAACACCATTAATACGGTAGTTACTGCTCAAGATGGCATAACCACTCAGACCTATACGGTTGTCATCACCAGGGCTCCTTCCTCCATTGCCACCTTATCCAGTTTGGTTTTAACGAATGCCACTTCCCTGAGCCCTGCATTTTCCAGTACCACGAATAATTATACCGCTTCCGTTTCCAGTTCGGTTACCAGTATACAAATTATACCTACTGCGACAGATCCAACAGCAACCATTAAAGTAAACGGAGTATCGGTGAATTCTGGAACTGCCTCAGGTTCTATTTCCCTGAATCCAGGGCAAAATACCATAACCACCATAATTACTGCCCAGGACGGATCTACCCTACAAACCTATACCGTGGTGGTTACCCGGGGGGCTTCATCTACAGTGGCTACTCTTTCTAGTTTATCTATCAGTGGAGGTGCGGTATTAAGTCCAGGTTTTGATCCAACCATTGAGAATTATACTGCAAATGTGGCCTTTGCTACTACACAGATTTTTATTGTTCCTTCCTTAACCGACCCAAATTCTACTGTAAAAGTGAATGGAATTATTGTTCAAAATGGTGGAGCATCTCCTAACTTCCAAATTGCAGTAGGACATAATGCCTTTATTATCGTTGTCACCGCCCAGGATGGCCAGACCCAGTTAACGTATTCTGTGGATATTGTTAGGGGGGCCTCTGGAACATTACCTACCTTATCTGGTTTAAGTGCATCAGCAGGGACCATAAGTCCAAGTTTTTCGAGCACGGTGTTGAATTATACCTTAACCGTTCCATTTACTACTTCATACACTTATTTTAGTTCCAGTACCACGGATCCAAATGCTAAATACACGATTAATGGGGTATTGAACTCGGGCGAACCTTATTTTCCTTTAAATGTTGGAGCCAATACCTTCAATATTTTGGTAACTGCTCAGGATGGTATTACGACCCAAACCTATTCGGTGGTCATTACCAGGCTTCCTGCAAGCAATATTGCCACACTTTCTAGTTTATCCGCGAGTACAGGTACTTTAAGCCCGAGTTTTTCAAGTTCTGTTTTAAACTATACAGAAACCGTAAATTATTCTGTATTTGACACCTATTTTGCCCTATCCACGACAGACCCTACTGCTACGTACACCATTAATGGAACTTTAAATACCTCGGAACCCTATTTCCCTTTAAAGGTTGGTGCCAATACCTTTACTATTGTGGTGACTGCGCAGGATGGAATTACGACCAAAACCTATACGGTGGTCATTACCCGCCAAGCTTCTGCATCGGACGCCTCCTTAGCTTCCATAAGTGCAGGAGGTTATAGCCTGAGTCCAAGCTTTTCCGGTAGTACCACCAGCTATACCGCCACTGTGCCCTATTCCACCAATCAGATAAATACCTATCCCTACCCTAATGATCCAAATGCCAAAGTGACTGTCAATGGATTTTTGGGTGGTCCCACCGGGTATTATGTATACCAGAATCTAAATGTAGGACCGAATACCGTAAATATTGTAGTGACGGCCCAGGATGGGATTACCACCAAAACCTATACCATTATTGTAACCAGGCAGCCCATTGAAACGGATGCAACTTTATCTTCCATCAGTGGACTTGTTTTAAGTCCGGCCTTTTCCAGTGGGACCACGAATTATACTGCCACCGTGCCTTATTCCACTAAAGTTATTGATACCTATCCAACCCCTACAGATCCTAATGCTAAGGTGATTGTAAATGGTGTTTTGGGAGGTCCATCCGGATCGTATGTTTATCAATCTTTAAATGTGGGACAAAATACGGTTACTATTGTAGTGACCGCGCAGGATGGGGTCACGACCAAGACCTATACCATTATGGTAACCAGGCAGCCCGCTGGAACGGATGCAACTTTATCCGCCCTAACCGGCCCTACCTTAAGTCCTGCCTTTGCCAGTGGAACTACTAATTATACATCCGTTGTACCGTATTCCACAAAAGTTTTGGTTACCTATCCAACTCCTACCGATGCAAATGCTCAAGTGACAGTGAATGGTGCATTGGGTGGTCCCTCTGGCTCTTATGTGTATCAAAACTTAAACGTTGGCGCAAATACGGTAACCATTGTGGTGACTGCTCAGGATGGGGTCACGACCAAGACCTATACCGTAACCGTTACCCGCCAGGCCCAGGGAACGGATGCAACACTTTCAGGAATAAGTACTTCTGGATTTTCCTTAAGTCCAAGCTTTGCTAGCAATACAACTAGTTATACCGGAACGGTTCCCTATACTACCAATAAAATTTATACCATACCGACCCTGAATGATCCTAATGCTACGGCAACCATAAATGGGGCTACTTTTCAAGGTACGCAGGTTTACCAGCTCTTAAATGTTGGTGCGAATACCGTCAATATAGTGGTAACCGCGCAGGATGGAGTAACCAAAAAAACCTATACAATTGTTATAACCAGACAGGCACCAGGAACCGATGCAACCCTGTCGGGAATTACTACCGGTAGTTATACGCTAAGTCCTGCATTTACCAGCACCACCACTACGTATACTGCTGCTGTTCCTTATTCCACGAATACTATTTATACCAGCCCAGCAGTGAATGACCCACTTGCCACGGTAACATTGAATGGGAATCCTTACCAATCAGGATACCCAATTTATCAGAATTTAAATGTCGGTTCCAATGTTTTAAATATTGTGGTAACGGCCCAGGATGGAATCACCACGAAAGCCTATACCATAACGATCACCCGAGCAAATGGAACTCCTACTACACCTCCGGCTATTTCAGATGCAACCTTATCGAATATTGTATCAGGATATTATACCCTAAGTCCGACTTTTTCGAGTACTACCTTGAATTATACTGCTACGGTGCCGTTTGCAACCAAAACGATTTATACCTTTCCTTATTTAAATGATACGAAAGCAAAAGTAACCGTAAATGGGGTTTTAGGGGGTTCATCTGGGACAAGTGTATACCAAAATTTAAATGTTGGAACCAATACAGTAACCATATTAGTAACGGCAGAGGATGGTGTAACTACAAAAACCTATACTATAACCATTACTAGACAAGCTGCAGGCACAGATGCTACCTTATCCTCTATTTCAACGAATAATTATGCCCTTAGCCCCACATTTGCCAGTGGAACTACCAATTATACGGCTACAGTGCCCTATGCCACTACCAATATTTATACCTATCCCTATGTAAATGATCCGAATGCAAGCGTTACGGTCAATGGGCTTCCTGGAGGATCCTCCGGATCCTATGTATATCAAACCTTAAATGTTGGAACCAATATTATTAGTTTGGTGGTTACTGCCCAGGACGGGGTTACGACGAAAACCTATACCATTACGATTACCCGGCAACCGATTGAAACGGATGCAACCCTATCTTCAATCGCAACCTATAATTATTCGGTTAGTCCTACCTTTGCCAGTGCAACCACGAATTATACGGCAACGGTACCCTATACTACCACCAATATTTATACCTACCCCTATGTTAATGATCTTAACGCTACGGTTACCGTGAATGGTCATGCTGGGGGATCTTCCGGAACCTATGTATATCAAGCTCTAAATGTGGGAGTAAATATCATTAGCATAGTGGTAACCGCTCAGGATGGTATAACCACAAAAACCTATACCATTACCATAACCCGGCAGGCCATTGGAACTGATGCAACCTTATCCTCTATTAGCTCAGCAAATTATACCCTAAGTCCCATCTTTTCCAGTGGTACAATAAGTTATACGGCTACAGTTCCTTTTACGACTACCTCCATTTATGCATATCCTCGGACCAATGATCCAAATGCCACCGTTACGTTGAATGGAGCATTAGCCACCACGTATGTTTATCAACCTTTAAATGTTGGATTGAACACCCAAAATATTGTTGTCACAGCACAGGATGGAATCACCACAAAGACCTATACCGTTTTGGTTACCAGACTACCGGCTGGCACCGATGCTACTTTGTCTGCCATAAATCCTGCTAATTATACCATAAGTCCAAGTTTTGTAAGCGGAACAACAAGCTATACGGCAACCGTACCTTATTCCACAAGCTATATTTATTCGAATCCAAGAACGAGCGATGTCAATGCCTCGGTAACCTTAAACGGAGCATTGGTATCCACCTATGTATATCAACCGCTATTAGTGGGTGACAATACTATTAATCTATTGGTAACCGCTCAGGATGGGGTAACTACCAAGAACTATTCTGTTATTGTTACGAGACAAGCCATTGGAACCGATGCGACTTTAACTTCCATTGGTGGTGGTTTAACCCTTAGTCCAACTTTCTCTTCCAGTATAACCAATTATACCGCTACCATTCCTTATACCAGCACGAATACCTATGTTGCTCCGGTAACCAATGATCCTAATGCAATGGTAACCGTAAATGGGGTTTATCGGTCTAGTTATAGCTCTGGATCAGATTATATACCCATGAATGTGGGAAATAATACCATAACCATTGTCGTTACCGCACAGGATGGGGTTACCACAAAAACCTATACAGTTGTGGTTAACCGCCAGGCGCCTTCTTCCGATGCTACCTTATCCAGTTTAATCCTTAATCCGGGGACCCTGAGTCCTGTTTTTGCAGGTGGAACCTATTCCTATACCACTACAGTTCCGTATACTTCCAATAGTATCACCATTACCCCTTATACCAATAGCACGTACGCCACACTGTTAATAAATGGAGTAGACAGAACAGGATTATCTAGTGGTAACCTAACCGTACCACTTTTGGTGGGTGACAATACGATACGGATTGTGGTTACAGCACAGGATGGTATTACCACCCAGACCTATACCCTCATTGCAACCAGAACCCCTGCCTCTAATGTATCTACCTTATCTAGTTTGGTATTAAATCAGGGGGCTATAAGTCCGGCATTTAGTAGTGCTACATTGAATTATACGGCATCCCTTGCTAATTCTGTTGCTGCGGTAAATGTGGTACCTACGGCTACCAGTTCCTTCTCCTCCATTACGGTAAATGGTACGGTTGTCACAAGCGGTGGAACTTCGGGTTCTATACCCATAGTGGTGGGCTCGACCACCATTTCCATTGTGGTCACTTCCCAGGATGGCACTACTACCAATACCTATACCCTAGCGGTTACCAGGGCACCGCTGGCTGCTGCAACCCCGGTGAATGCTCAAGTGGCCTCCACTACATTAAGATTGGGTGCCGGAATAAGTCTATCTGCCGATAGTTTAGGCGGGGTTTCCGACGGAGTTGTGGTACATTCCGGAGTATCACCGAATGGGGATGGAATTAATGATGTATTTACTATTGACGGAATTGAAAGCTATCCAGATAATCATTTGGTTATTATTACTCGTTCCGGATTAAAAGTATTTGAAGCCAATGGATATACCAATTCCATTCATGGATTTGATGGAAACTCCAATGTGAATGGGGGATTATTACCGGCGGGAACCTATTTCTATGTCCTGGATTATAAGGTAGGGGACCAAAGTAAACGGAAAACTGGATTTATCATTCTGAAGTATTAACTTTAAGAAGTAAAACCAGGACATTAGATTCGAATGTTTGATTTAAGAAATGTAAGTATAAAGAATATATCTTGCCTGATCCTGGTTCTGAACTTTCTGTTCAGCAACCAGGTATCCGGTCAAAATCAAACGTTCAGTTATACCCAGTACATGGATAACCTGACCCCTCTTAATCCCAATTATGCATTAATGGATAAGGCAGGGTCGGTGAATATCCTGGCCAATAAAGAATTATTAGGCATCAGTGGGGGACCCTCCACCTATTTATTTAATATTGGAATACCCATAAATTCTATAGGAAGTTCGGCAGGACTGGTCATCTTGAATGAACAATTAGCCATTGAAAAGGTAACCGAGGTTAATGGTTTCTTTGCCAAATCCATCCGTTTAGCCAATAATCAATTCCTTTCCGTATCCTTAAATGCGGGTATCAAAAATTACGTAGCCAATTATACCAGTTTAGACCAAAGTGATCCCAGTTTTAAACAGGATGTTCGTCAAACCAGTCCCAATATCGGATTTGGGATCATGCTGTATTCCGATCATTATTACCTGGGATTATCTCTTCCGGAATTAACCATTACCGGAATTGGTTCCAGTACTATCCAAAACAATACTAATTTCAGCAAGCATTATTTTATAGCCGGTGGATTATTACTGGGTATAGGAGAGGAATTTAAATTTAAACCAGCGGCGCTCTATTCCTATACAGTGGGCATTCCCGGGGCTGCCGATTTTTCTGGAACCCTGTATTGGAGAGGCGTTTTCGGAATCGGGGCAGATTATAATACCAACCATCAAATTGCAGGAATTCTGACCCTCAATGTTGACCAATTCCATATTGGATATAGCTATCGGGTAGGCACCCAGGCTGTCAATGTAAGCGGTTTTGGAAGTGGCACCAATGAAATAGCCTTAAGCTATCGATTTGGCTCAGGGGCCACCAAGCCAAGACTTTTATAAACGAAATTCTTAATACCGGGAATTTCTTTGGGAATTCAATGAAAGGATAATTAAAAATCCGATAAAAAAAATCCAATCAAAAGAACCGTTTAAACACCCAATTTTCAATTATTTTCAGTTTATAAATTTAAATGTCTTTATTTTCAGGGACTTAGTATTTAAAATATTGCTTTATGATAATTATTTAAATTATATTTTATAATTCAAGGTAAAATATCTTTCCTGCAAAATATTAATTAAAACTTACAGGATAGTTGTTCATGTGAAGCTCTCTTTCTCACTAGTAAAATTTACTTATAATTAATTACTTAAAAGCCAATCTAAATTAACTTTTATGAATAAATTATTACGTTCCATTCATACCTTCCTTTTGCTTATTTGTCTGATTTATATTCCTTATTTAGGATATGCAGGAATTATTAAACCAAAGCCGAATGCGAAAACCTTGGTTCCCACCAGGGAAAAATCTAATAAAGGAGCCATAACTATAAGTTATTCTGGCCCTCAATCCTATTCCCAGAATATGGCTATTAGTCCATTGGTTCCTTCGAGTTCCGGAGTAGGCAGTCTTCAATATGGAAACCCCACTGTGTACGGTAATGGCCTTAATCAACCTTTCGGCATGGCAGAAGACGCCCTAGGCAATATTTATGTGGCCGATGGAAATAATTCGGTCATTCAAAAATATCCCGCAGGAGGTGGTGCCCCCATGCAAATGGGTACCGGTCTTGATTTCCCGGTAGGGGTAGCGGTAGATCAATTTGGAAACCTGTATATAGCCGATGCCGGAAACTATACGATTTACGAAATACCGGCCGATGGAAGTGGTCAGATTACCCTGAGCACAGAAGATGAGTTTTCGGAGCCCTCCGGTATTGCCGTCGATGCCCAAAGAAATTTATATATCACGAATTTAGGCACCAAGCAAGTTTTCATGCTTCCAGCAGGAGCAAACAGTCCCGTAGTGCTGGCATCCGGATTTAGCTCTCCACAGGGAATTGCCGTAGATGGGGCAGGGAATGTTTTAGTCATTGATAATGGTGCCGGTGCCTTAAAAGAAATTCCTGCCGGAAGCGATAATGTGATTACGCTTGCAACGGGATTTGGCTATCCAAAGGGGGTATCGGTCGATGCCAATGGGTTCGCTTATGTATCCGATGCGGGTGGTTCTTCCATTACCCGGGTGCCGGTAGGTGGAGGAAATATCCTAAAAATTTCCAGTGGTTATGCCAACCCTGTGGCCTCTATTCTGGATCCATCGGGGGCTTTATATGTATTGGAATATGGAAATAATCAGGTAAAAAAGGCAGCGCAGATAGGGGGATTTAGTATCAGCCCACAATTACCAGGCGGGTTGGTTTTTGATGCCAATACCGGTATCATTTCAGGAACCCCAACTATGAATAGTCCTTCTACCCTTTATACCATAACCGGTTATCATGGGGCGTCGACAGGAACCGGATCGGTGAATATTGCTGTGGGCTCCAATAATAGCATATCCAATAATGCCAACCTGAATAATTTGGTATTAAGTAGTGGAAGCCTTAATCCAGTGTTTAACCCTTCCAATTTGAATTATACGGTTACGGTCGCCAATTCGGTAAGCAATTTTGAATTAACCCCATTTTCTGCCGATCCAATGGCTACCCTTACCGTTAATGGAATTCCAGTAAAATCCGGAAGCCCATCGGTTTCTATTGCCCTTGCCGCAGGAAACAATACTATTAATACCCTGGTCACCGCTCCTGACGGTACTACTACCCAATCCTATTCCCTAACCGTAATTCGCTTAAGCAATACCAATTTAGGATTAAGTTACCCAACGCCTCAGGTATATACGGTGAATAATTCCATAAGTCCACTCTTTCCGGTCACGAATGGTATCTCCAACCTGGATTATGGTAATCCTCAGGTATATGCCACCGGTTTATACCAGCCCTTTGGTATTGCCGAAGATTATAAGGGAAATATTTATGTGGCCGATGCGGGTCATTCCCAGGTAAAATCCATTCCAGCGGGAGGAGGTACTCCCCAGGTGATAGGTTCAGGTTTTGTATATCCTATTGCCCTGGCCACCGATGTCAGCGGAAATCTCTTTATAGCCGATATTGGAACCTATGCCATTACCGAAATTCTTTCAGGAGGAAATCAGATTCGGTTAGCTGCCAATTATACCTTTAATAAGCCAACCGGCATTGCCGTAGATAACAAAGGAAATGTATATGTTTCCAATTCGGGAACTAACCAGGTCATTGAGATTCCAACTGGTGGAGGAAACCCGGTTGTGATCGGTTCCGGATTTAACAACCCCCAGGGTCTAGCGGTAGATGGAATGGGGAATGTATATGTAGTAGATAATGGAAGCGGAAGCGTAAAAATGATTGCTGCTCAAGGAGGAGGTATTACCACTCTTGCTTCCGGATTTGGCTATCCAAAAGGCCTTATCCTGGATGCATCTGGTTATTTATATGTATCGGATGCCGGTGGTTCTACTATTTCCCGGGTCCCTATGGGTGGGGGAAGCCCTTTAAAAGTTTCTACCATGTACAATAGCCCGGTTGGAGTCGCCTTAGACCCCAGTGGGGTTTTATATGTATTGGAATATGGATCCAATCAGGTAAGAAAAGCCAATCAAATTGGAGGATATTCGATTACCCCAGCTTTACCAAGCTTTCTGACCCTGGATGGCAATACGGGAATTATTTCAGGAACACCAACGGCCATAAGTCCCGCCACCAATTATACCGTAACCGGATATAATATCAATAGTGCCTCCAACGTAAAAGCCAACCTGAATATTCAGGTAATTAGCTCCAATAAATCTTCCATTGCTACCTTATCGAATTTAACTCCCAACCTGGGTACAATAAGTCCTGATTTTACCACAGGAATTTATGCTTATAATGAATCTGTTCCTAATTCTGTATCCAGTTTAACCCTTACTCCTGTCACTACCAATAATTTGGCCAGCGTACGGGTAAATGGAATGACCGTTAGTTCTGGATCAGCCTCCCCGACCATACCGCTAACCATAGGTTCAAATACCATTTATACTGTGGTAACTGCCCAGGATGGGATTACCACTCAATCCTATACCTTAATCGTTACCAGGGCTGAATCAATTGCCCCTCCAATTTTAAGTGCCCTTAGCATTTCATCCCAATCCGGGGCTGGAGCCTTAAGCCCTAATTTTTCCAGCCTGGTAACGAATTATACAAGCTCATTACCCTACATTTCCTCGACGCTTACCGTTAATGCCACAGCTCCTGATCCCAAATCCTCCATTTCGATTAATGGAATCACTGTAGGAAATTCAAACCAATTAAATATCCCTTTATCTGTAGGGGCAAATACTATCCAGATTGTGGTGACGGCAGCGGATGGAATTACCAAAAATAATTACTTCATACTGGTGAATAGGGCTGTTTCATCAAATGTTGCAACCTTAAGTGCATTATTGCCCTTATTAAATAATAGCAATCAAACACCTGCTCTCCTTAATCCAGGTTTCAATGGGGGAGTTTTTACCTATTCTATTGCCGTACCTAGTTCTACACAAACCATAGGATTTAATTTACTAAGTACAGATCCTTATTCTTCCGTAACCGTAAATGGACAAACATTTACTGGCAACCCCTCTTTCCCATTAGTTAAAGGAGCCAATATCTACCAAATTGGAGTTACGGCCGAAGATGGAATCACTACCAAGACATATTCGGTAACAGTAAACAGAGCTCCCTCCTCGGATGCCACTTTGTCGAGTTTTATCTATTCTACCGTTTACGGATCATTTTCCAAGGGACCAAATCCACCCCCAGTTACTATAGATTTAACGTCGGCCAATTCAAAAAGCACCCCTTTTGTTGATACCTTATACGTACCATCTTTTATAATAGCAATAAACCTTGATCCAATTCCTACTAATCCAGCGGCTAAAATTACAGGAACCTCTTCGACCAACCGATTTTCTCTTGGGCTAAATACCTATACGTACACTGTAACTGCCGAGGATGGCGTAACCCAAAAGGTATATACTATTGTGGTTATAAGGGAAAGCAGTGGATATTCAGATATTGGAAGTCTTACATTCAGTTCAGGTAAATTAACTCCCGCTTTTAATTCCATTCCTTATAATTATTCCTATACGGATACAGTCCCTTATTCTGTCAGCACCATTGACATTAATGCCATTGCGGCCTCTATTGACGGAGCTATAGGATTTTCGGCCAATAATGTGATCAGTCATAATGCCGTACCCGGAACTGCTTCTGCAACTATTGGACTAAGTACGGGTTCCAATATTGTAGGAATTTCATGTTATATGGGTTTTAAAGATATCAATTATGAGACAGATTATACAGTAAATATTGTAAGATCGAAACCTTCCTCCGATGCCAGCTTATCGGCCTTGCTACTTGCCACCCCGAACGTGGATTATTCTATTGCGGTGACCGGAAATTTGCTAACGGATTCCTTGCCTTATGCGGCCAAGGGAATTAGTGTTTTCGCAACTCCCAGCAATAATGGCGCTAGCTTTACAGTAAATGGGGTAGCGGTTGCTAATGGATCTGGTTCAACTACTATTCCTTTAAATTTGGGTTCCAATACGCTTGTTATTGTGGTAACTGCACAGGATGGTATCACCACCCAAACCTATACTATAACCCTTAACAGGGCAAAATCTGGAAGTTCTGTTTCCACCCTTAGTAGTTTAATTCTTTCTACACAATCGGGTGCCTTGGCATTAAACCCCGGTTTTTCTCCGAATAATACCACCTATACAGACTCCGTTCCTTTTATTGGAAGTAATTTGTTTATTAATGCTAGTACGACCGACCCTAATGCATCCCTAACTATCAATGGGGTTCCCTTTATTGCTGGGACTGGCTTTAATGTTCCCTTAAATATTGGAAGAAATACCGTCCTTATCGTGGTCACAGCCAGTGACGGACTCACCCAAAAGACCTATACATTAAATGTTAATAGGACAGTTCCTTCGACTGATGCGTTTTTAACCAATATTTTCCCTATTGTAAATAATGGATTAGGGGTGCAATCCTTTACACCCAATTTTAATACTGCTGTTTTTAATTATAATACAACGGTTCCTTTTTCGGCAAACACCCTAAGTTTCAGTCTAATTCCAAAAGATCCAAATTCTTCTATTACTATAAATGGAATAACAAGTATAACAAACCCCGCTTTTGCTCTTAACATTGGCAATAATTCGTTTCAAATTGTTGTAACGGCTCAGGATGGTATAACTACCAATACCTATACGGTAAATGTGTTGAAATTACAGAAGGGCACAGGACTACTAACCAATATAACTTCGAATTGGGGAATCATTCAACCTGGTATTTCTCAAAACATAAGTTCCTATACGGATTCTGTACCCGCAGGAACTCGAGAAATAGCATTTAAAGTCTATACCTCGGATCCCTCCGTTACCGTTTACCTAAATGGGGGTTTAAATATAAAGCCTAGCAATAATGAAGTAGGTAGCGGTCTCAATATTGGAAATAATTTAATTGTATTTACGGCAGTATCAAAAGATGGTAGTGCCACTCAAACAGACTCCATTAATGTATTTGTGAGAGATCAGAAAAATATTGCTTTATCAAATTTGAATGTCAGCGTTGGGCAATTAAGTCCTGCTTTTTCAGGTTCCGTTTTAAGTTATACCGATTCAGTTCCCAATTCAGCGGATTCCGTTTCTTTTAATCCTGTATGGAGTTCACCAAATATTAAGGTTTTAATACAAAAAAATGCTTCTTTTTATTCTTCCCCTCAAATTCCTTATTTAGTGGGACAAAAAATTCTTCTTGATCCAGGATCTAATTGGTTTACAATTACCTTAATAAATAACTCAGGGGGAATTTCAACCGAATTAGTAACCTATAATGTTTATGTGGTACGGTATTCAAATTATTTACTGTCCAATTTAACGACAAGCGCTGGAACTTTAATTCCATCCTTTTCTTCAACCAATTATAGTTATTCTCAAAATGTCGATTTTAACACCTCTTCCATTACCTTAACCGGTACAACCCAAGCTCCAGGTAATTTCTGGGAAGAGTCAAAGACGAATAATATTTTTTTTAATCAAATGCCTTCCGGTGTAGCAAGTCCTTCCATTCCTTTGGATACGGGAAATAATTCCATTATTGTTGCTGTTTTAAGCCCTAGCACCCCGGGAACATTAGTTAATGGATACAGAAGTGAAGGATATGCATATACCCTTACTATTCACCGGGCTTCCGCACCAAAAAATCCAATTTTTCTGAATGGACTTACCTTATTTACCAAACCTGGTGACTCAATTCAAAATTATACCCCTGGTAATTTTTCAAGTCAAAACACGACATACTTTACAAGTGTATTTAATTCAACTAGTTATGTTTTGATAAGGCCATTTTTAATGGATACAACGAAAGGCATGATTCAAATAAATGGGGCCACTTACAATCCTAGCACTAAGCTCTATTATTATCCTTTATTAATAGGAGCAAATCCTATAAAGATTTCCGTAACCAATAAGGATGGATCATCGAGCATGGTTTATACCGTTACCGTTACCCGACTAGGGATTAGTCATGATGCTAATCTTCAGACCTTTTTACCAGAATCGCCAAGTGTTAAAGGCGTGGTGCCTAAAATAAATTTTGACCCCAATGTCACTAATTATTCTATTGAATTCCCATATTCTTTGGAGGCATTTACCGAATTTACCTTACCGGAAGATACCAATGCCACCGTTTCTATAAATGGAACTGTAGTGAAGTATTTTTCTTATTCTGGGTATTGGGGGTATTCTTATCCCCCTTATGTACAATTGAAGGTTGGATTAAATATTATTCCGGTTACCGTTACCGCTCAGGATGGCATTACTCAAAAGACCTATACTTTCCGGGTTACAAGAGACTCTGCATCCAAAAATGCCAATCTTTTAAGTTTATCTCTGCAAAACGGAGCAGTGCCTATTAGTCCTAATTTCCAATCCAATTTGGTTGATTATTCTGCTAAGGTACCCTTTACCACGAACCAAGTTAATTTGAATCTAAGTCCTGCCGATTCCAATGCCACTATTACTGTAAATGGGTTTAATTTTGGGTATATTGTTACTAATTATATTTTTGATGGCAGCACCTATAATTTATTTGTTCCCCAATTAAATTTCAATTTAAATGTGGGAGATAATGAAATTCAAATTCTAGTAAAGGCTCAGGATGGGATCACGCAAAAGACCTATACCGTCCATATTATAAGGGCTTCAGGGAATTCTCCATCCAATTCCGGAGGTTCGGATGCCACATTAAGTAGTTTGAGCTTTACCCAGAGTGCAGGGAATCCTACCCTAAGTCCTAATTTTGTAAGTCAGGATACTGTTTATACCGCCACCGTCGATGCAAGTTTAAATGAAACACAGGTGTATCCGACGCCAACCGATAGTAATGCCACAGTTTTAATGAATGGGGTAATTCTAAAAAATACGCCTTCTGTTTTTCTGGGCGTTGGCAATACTACGTTAAAAATTCAGGTTATTGCTGCCGATGGAATTACTTCCAAAACCTATACCATCCATATTAATAGACCGGCGAATACCATCCCCTATTTAAAATCCATTTTAGTGGGGGGTGATTTCTTCAACTTTTATGGTTCTGGAACCTTCTATTACCCTAATAAATTTCCTGATTCCTTAAATATCACGGTTCATGTTCCTTATTCCGAATCATCAGGCTCCCTCTATGCTACTTTCGCCGACCCGGGTTTTACCTATGAATTAGTCAATGGAAACTTAGTGACGGGTGGATACCAGTTAACAGATTTTTATGTAGGCGCCAATAAGTACGCCATGGATGTATATTCTGGCAATGGAATAAATCATACCCTTTATAATTTGACTATCGTTCGGGACCAAGCCCCAACCGTTGCAACCCTTTCCAATATTGCCATTACCGGTTCCAAACTGAACCCAGGATTCACAAGCGGAAATCATACGTATATAGATTCAGTTGCTAGCGGTACTAGTGGGGTATACGTCTATCCATTTAAAACCGATTCCTTATCTACGGTAAGCTTAAACGGGTTGTCGGTAGGAAATGCGGGTTATTATTTATATGTACCTCTGAATGTTGGGCCGAATGTGTTGAACTTTGTGGTGACGGCTCAGGATGGGGTAACCACCCAAACCTATACGGTGGATGTGATTGTTCCTGGAAATGTTTCACAAGGACCGAACCAGACCCTGGCGGTAAATCGATTTAAACAATCGGCCTCTTTTTCCGATCCGGATAGCACGGCATCTAGTCCAGACGGGATTTATGTTCATCCTGGGGTATCGCCAAACGGGGATGGGATGAACGATTTCTTGTCTATCGATGACATTAACAATTATCCGGAAAATCATTTGGTCATTGTGAACCGGTCGGGGGTGAAGGTTTATGAGGCGAATGGATATTCTTCCTCGAATCCATTTAATGGTCATACGAATACGGGATCCCTGGTTCCTGCAGGTACTTATTTCTACGTATTGGATTATACCGATGGAAATACCCGCAAAAGAAAGTCAGGATATATTATTCTGAAGTATTAGGCTATAGGTTATTAAATGGAAAGGGGCTGTTTCCTACGCTAGGATACAGCCCCTTTTCTTTTTCCGTTCGAAGAACCTTTGTTTATAATTCCACTTTTTCGGGCTCCAGGTTTTCTTCCTTCCTCTTTTTGGGAACGATGAGGTTGACCGGATTTTTGACCTTGTCTTTCATAAGGGCCAGGTCAATGACTTCCTTCATTTCTTTGATATAATGGAATTTCAGGTCGGAAACATAGGAGGCTTTAATTTCCAGGATATCCTTCCTATTGGCTTCGCAAAGAATGATTTCCTTGATATTGGCACGTTTAGCGGCCAGGATTTTTTCTTTTATACCACCCACTGGTAGCACCTTTCCTCTCAGGGTAATTTCTCCGGTCATGGCCAGCATCGGTTTTACCTTTCTTTGGGTAAATACCGAGGCCAGGGCGGTTAGCATAGTAACCCCGGCAGAAGGCCCGTCTTTAGGGACCGCTCCGGCAGGGACGTGGACATGGATATCCCAATGGTCAAAGAGTTCCGGGTTAATACCCAAAATTTCGGAATGGGATTTTAAATAGGCAAGGGCAATCACCGCCGATTCCTTCATCACATCCCCTAAATTCCCTGTTAAGGTTAATTTTCCTCTTCCGGGTGAAAGGGAGGTTTCTATGAACAGGATATCACCCCCCACCGAAGTCCAGGCAAGGCCTGTTACCACACCAGCCACTTCGTTGGATTCATACATATCCTTTTCGAAAAGGGGAGGGCCGAGAATCTTCAGCATTTCCTCCGGATTCATTTGGATATCATATTCCTCCTCCAGCACAATTTTCTTGGCTACTCCTCGTACCAGGGTGGCAATTTTCTTTTCCAGACCCCGTACACCCGATTCCCGGGTATAGTCTTCAATGATATTCTCGAAAATTTTCGGTTTTACCTTTAATTGCTTGGGATTAACCCCATGGGCTTCCAATTGCTTCGGTAATAAATAGGTTTTGGAGATCTCTATTTTCTCCTCAATGGTATACCCATTCACCTCTATAATTTCCATTCTGTCTAACAAGGCAGGATGAATTCCGGAAAGGGAATTGGCCGTGGCAATAAACATGACATTCGATAAATCATAATCCAATTCTACATAATGATCGTAGAAGGCCTTGTTTTGTTCAGGGTCTAATACTTCGAGTAAGGCCGAAGCGGGATCCCCCCGGTAATCGTTTCCAATTTTATCAATCTCGTCCAATACAAAAACCGGGTTGGAGGAATTGGCCTTTTTTAGGGATTGGATAATTCTACCCGGCATAGCCCCTATATAGGTTTTTCTATGTCCCCGGATATCGGCTTCATCACGAAGTCCACCCAAGGCCATTCTGACATATTTCCTGTCCAGGGCCTTGGCAATGGACTTCCCCAAAGAAGTTTTTCCCACTCCCGGAGGGCCTACCAGGCAGAGGATAGGGGACTTCATATTATTCTTTAATTTCAATACGGCCAGGTACTCCAGAATCCGGGTCTTCACTTTTTCCAAGCCATAATGATCCTTATCTAAAATGCGTTCGGCTCTTTTTAAATTGAAATTATCCTTCGTATAAGTATCCCAGGGAAGTTCCAATAAAAGCTCGCAATAGTTTAGTAAAACAGAATATTCAGCCGCTGCGGTATTCATCCGGGCCAGTTTATCCAATTCCTTATTAAATACTTGAGCCGCTTCCAAAGGCCATTTTTTCTTTTTCCCCTGATCCCGTAATTCCTGGATTTCCTGGTCTACATTATCGCCCAGTTCTTCCTGTATGGTTTTCAGCTGTTGATTCAGGAAATAATCCCGTTGCTGCTTATCCATATCAATCCGCACCTTGGACTGAATCTGGTTTTTAAGTTCCAGCATTTGCAAGTCCTTGGTCAGGTGCTCCAAAACCATCTGGGCCCGCATTTTCAGATCACCCATTTCCAGCATTTTCTGCTTTTCTTCCACCTCGGCATTCATATTGGAGGAGATGAAATTGACCAGGAAAGAATGGCTTTCAATATTCTTTATCGCAATAGCCGCTTCGGTAGGAATATTGGGAGAAAATTGGATAATCTGGGTGGCCAGTTCCTTTAAGGAATCGACCAGGGCTAAAAACTCCTTGTCCTTTTTAAGCTTCAGTTCTTCAAAATGGGATACAGAAGCTTGAATATAGGGCTCCGAGGATATAAGCTCATTTAAATTGAACCGCTTTTTTCCCTGGATAATCACGGTAGTATTTCCATCGGGCATTTGCAGCATCTTTATAATATAGGCCGCCGTTCCTACCCGGTTTAAATCATCAAACCCCGGATCCTCAATATTCATATTTTTTTGAGAAACCACGCCAATAATGCGACTACCTTTATAGGCATCCTTGATGAGTTTTATGGATTTATCCCTGCCTACGGTAATCGGTATCACCACTCCTGGAAATAAAACGGTATTCCGTAATGGGAGAATAGGTAAAACGTCCGGTACAACTTCATTATTCATCTCCTCTTCATCCTGGGAGGTCAATAATGGAAAGAATTCCGTATCGTCCGAAAGGATTTGGGATTGAAAGCGATCAAATGGATCAAATATCTTCATGGTAAATTTCCCCTGCCATCTAGCCGTCAATTTGGCATAGACCTTACTATAATTAAAAATTGTTTAATTAATCTTAAAAGAGATCAATGGCTATGCCAAAAAAAGAAAGCTATGATTTTTAGTTCTTAAAATACTATTCCTAGTTTTTGAGATTTTGAATTAGGGTCTCTTACCTATTAAACGAGAACTATTTAATATTGTTAAATAAAAATTGATGATTTTTTTCATTCAAGTCAATTTGAATCTTTGCATCCTTTTCAATCTTTCCTGCCAGAATTTCCTTAGAAAGTTCGTTCAAAATCCGTTTTTGAATCACTCTTTTCAAGGGTCTTGCCCCAAACTGAGGGTCGTAACCAAGTTCTGCCAGCCAGTCCAAAGCATGATCGGTGGCGATTAATTCAATGCCCTGCTCGAACAGGATTTTCTGAACAGAATCAAATTGAATATCCACAATTTTTCTGATTTCTTCCCTATTCAAAGGCTTAAACATGATAATTTCATCAATCCGGTTCAAAAATTCCGGACGAATGGTAGTCTTCAGCAATTCAAATACCTGGTTCTTGGTTTTGGCCTGGATTTCCTCCTCATTGGTGGCATTAATCTCGGAGAAGTTCTCCTGGATAATATGGGAGCCAATATTGGAAGTCATGATAATGATGGTATTCTTGAAATTGACGGTTCTCCCCTTATTATCGGTTAAACGACCATCATCCAATACCTGTAAGAGAATATTGAATACATCGGGATGAGCCTTTTCGATTTCGTCCAATAAGACTACCGAATAGGGCCTTCTTCGAACCGCTTCCGTTAATTGACCGCCTTCATCATAGCCCACATAACCTGGAGGCGCACCGATTAAACGGGATACAGAATGTTTTTCCTGGTATTCCGACATATCAATCCGGGTTAGGGCGTTTTCATCGTTGAATAGAAAATCGGCCAGGGCTCGGGCTACTTCGGTTTTACCCACCCCGGTTGTACCCAGGAAGATAAACGAACCAATGGGCTTTTTAGGATCTTGCAATCCGGCACGGGAACGGCGAACGGCATCGGAAATAGCCTCAATGGCATCTTCCTGTCCGGCCACCCGTTTATGCAATTCTTCTTCCAGGTGTAGCAATTTCTCCCTTTCCGAAGCAATCATTTTATTGACCGGAATCCCCGTCCATCGGGATACCACCCCGGCAATATCTTCGGCTGTAACCTCCTCTTTGAGCATCCGGGAGTCCCCCTGGTATTCTTCCAGGCGGGCCTTCAATTTCTCTACTTCTACTTCTGCCTCCTTGATCTTTCCATAGCGAAGTTCGGCTACTTTACCATAATCCCCCTGACGTTCGGCCTGTTCGGCTTCCAGTTTAAAGTTCTCAATGGCTTGCTTCTGGTTTTGTATTCCTTCTACCAGGGATTTTTCCTGTTGCCATTTGGATTTCAAGGTATCGCGCTCTTCCGATAAATTGGCAATTTCCAGGGATAGGGTTTCCAATTTCTTGGTATCCTTTTCTCTTTTAATGGCCTCCCGCTCAATTTCCAATTGCATGATCCTGCGCTCAATTTCATCCAGCTTTTCCGGCTTGGAATCCATTTCCAAACGCAATTTGGAGGCGGCTTCGTCCATTAAGTCAATAGCCTTATCGGGTAAAAACCGATCCGAGATATAACGCTGGGAAAGCTCCACGGAAGCAATAATGGCTTCGTCCAGAATGCGAACTTTATGATGGCTTTCATAGCGTTCCTTAATTCCCCTCAAAATAGAAATGGCATCCTGGGTATCAGGCTCCTCGACCATAACCTTTTGAAAACGTCGTTCGAGGGCCTTATCCTTCTCCATGTATTTTTGGTACTCGTTCAGGGTGGTGGCCCCAATGGCGCGTAATTCCCCGCGAGCCAAAGCCGGTTTTAAAATATTGGCCGCATCCATGGCCCCATCACCGGAAGCACCAGCTCCCACCAGGGTATGGATTTCATCGATGAAGAGAATAATTTCTCCTTCCGATTGGGTTACTTCCTTGATCACCGCCTTTAAGCGTTCTTCGAATTCCCCCTTGTATTTGGCACCGGCAATCAAGGCCCCCATATCGAGGGAGTAGACCAGTTTGGTTTTTAAGTTCTCGGGGACATCGCCTTTGATAATACGAAAGGCAATTCCCTCGGCAATGGCCGTTTTTCCAACCCCAGGCTCCCCAATCAGGATGGGGTTATTCTTGGTTCTTCGGGAAAGAATCTGGATAACCCGTCTAATTTCCTCGTCCCGCCCAATAACCGGATCCAGCTTCCCGGATTTGGCCAGATCGTTTAGGTTCTTGGCATATTTTTCCAATGCCTGGTAATTCGATTCGGCATTCTGATCCTTGACCTTCGATCCGCCCCGCAATTCGGTAATGGCCGCTTTCAGATTTTTTTCATTGACTCCCCCATCTTTTAAGAGGTTGCTGACTTTATCCTTGGAATGTAAAAGGGCTAATAGGAGATGCTCCAGGGAGATAAATTCATCCTGGAATTCCTTTAAATAGGTTTGTGCCTTTTGTAATATTTGATTGGTATCGTTCGATAAGTATATATTTCCGCCCGATATTTTTGGAAAGGAGGCTATTTGATCGTCGAGTTGTTTACTTAAATAGGGAATGTTCACCCCATTTTTTTTCAATAAAAATGGTATGGTAGAATCGTCCTCGCTCAGCATGGCTTTTAGCAAATGAGCCGGTTCTACCGATTGCTGACCAAAACCACTGGCTATCTGAGTGGCTTCCTGGATCGCTTCCTGAGACTTTATAGTAAATTGGTTAAAATTCATTTGGTGAGATTTAGTTACACCATAACAAATACTTCTCCATTCTTCCCTACAAACCCCTGTAGAGGATTATAGGACAAAAAATCAGCTTATTTCGAAAATAACCGACAAATTGACGTTTTTACCCAGGCTTCCTGGACGAATACAGCTAAATTAGGCCCAAATCAGGCAGGGGTCCAGGAGGAGGGATTTAAGCGCCATTCCTGTAGGTACTCTCTTTCCTGTTGGGAAATATAATTCCCCTTCAGGGCTTCCTGTAATAAGAATTCGTAATTGCAAAGGCTGAAAAAACGGCAACGGATTTTTTTGAATTCCTGTTCGGCTTCCTCAAATCCATAATCGAAAATCGATACCAGTCCGACAACTTCCAAGCCTCTTTCTTTTAAGGCTTCGATGCATTTTAAACTGCTTTTTCCGGTAGAAACCAGGTCTTCAATTACCACAGCTCTTTGACCCGGGCTTACTTCTCCTTCTACCAGGTTCTGGCGTCCATGATCTTTCGGTGCCGAACGTACATAGGCAAAAGGCAATCCCAATTCCTGGGCTACCAATACCCCCTGGGGGATACCGGCCGTGGCCACGCCTACTATGATTTCGGGCGTGCCAAATTCTTCCTGAACCAGGTGAACAAGTTGCTGGCGTATATAGGTTCTGATAACGGGAAAAGATAAAGCAATACGGTTATCGCAATAAATGGGAGACTTCCATCCGGAGGCCCAGGTAAAGGGTTCTTTAGGTTGCAGCTTAACGGCTTTTATTTGTAATAAATATTCCGCTATTTTAGATTGAGTTTCGCTGGTTAAGGGCATGGAGCAAATGTATACAATTTATATAAAGCAAAGCAGTATTCAGATTTTAAGCCCTTCGGACGAGGGACAAAATGAAATAAAATCGGAGGCGGAAACCCTTCATTTTGATGGAAATAAGGTTTCCTGTTTAAATGAAATTATTTCCTGGACTAGAAAAATGTTACAATCGGAGGTTTCGGAACACCTGCACATTATCTCTTCCCATCCCAAACAAGTATTGAAAAGTTTGAAGGATTCCCTGAAATATATCAAGGCGGCAGGGGGATTGGTGAAAAATGAAAAAAAACAATATTTATTTATTTTCCGTCATGGAGTTTGGGATTTACCCAAGGGTAAGCTCGAAGAGGAGGAAGAAATTGAGACCTGTGCCCAAAGGGAAGTAGAGGAGGAATGTGGGGTAGAAGTCACTTCTGTGAAAAAGGAAATCCCTTCTACCTATCATATTTACGAGCAAAAAGGGGATCTCATTATCAAAAGGACCTATTGGTTTTTAATGAAGGGTCATCCCGATTCGAAATTAATTCCACAAACCGACGAAGGCATTGAAGAGGTTCGCTGGTTTTCCCAAGCCGAATTTTCCCTGATCCGGGCTAATACCTTCCCATCGGTTCTGGAGGTGATGAAATCGATTCCGGAATAGGCTAAATAAACTGCAGGGCTTCGGGAGGAACAAATTGGCTGATATCGCCCCCATACCGTAAAATATCGCGGACAATGGTGGAGCTAATGGCCGAATACCCCGGTTTACTAATAATAAAAATACTTTCCAGATCGGGCTCCAGGGCATGGTTCATTTGGGCAATGCCTTTTTCGTATTCAAAGTCGGATACCGTTCGAATGCCCCTTATCATATACTTCGCCCCCATTTCCCTACAAAAATTTACCGTTAAGGTATTATAGGCCTTTACCTCTACTTTGGGCTCATGCTCGTACACCTTTTCTATAATCAATTTCCTTTGCTCGATGGTGAGTAAGGATTGTTTGGAGCTATTCTGCCCTATACCCACAATCACTTTGGAGAAGAGGGGCAATGCCCGGTTCAGGATATTGACATGCGCCTTGGTTAGAGGGTCGAAGGATCCGGGAAAAATGGCTATGGACATAGGGCAGAATTAAAAAAGCTGAACGAGGAGGAACCATATACCCGGGTTTCCAGGTATCCGGCATGATGGGTATGCGAAATTAAGGTGGGATGTTCCAGAACCATCAGGCCCCCTTCTTTTAATAGGCTAAGCGATTGCACTTCATCGACCAATTTTCCGGCATTGGGTAAATCGTAGGGGGGATCGGCAAATATGAAATCAAATTTTTCGCGAAGGCCTTTCAGGTATTTAAAGACATCGGACTGAACAATTTTAAGGGCCTCCATGTTCAATTCCAGACCGATAGTTTTCATAAACCGGCAGCAAAGGGTATCCCGGTCTATGGCCAGTACCGAAGGGCATCCCCGGGAAATAAGCTCATAGCTGATATTGCCCGAACCGGCAAATAAATCGAGACAATGAATCCCGTCAAAATCAAAGCGGTTTTCCAGGATATTAAACAATGCTTCTTTGGCAATGTCGGTGGTAGGCCGAATGGGTAAACCTGGTGGCACCTTGATGGGTTTCCCCCTCCATGTCCCCGAAATTATTCGCATAGGTTTAAATACGCCAGGGATTGAATCAAGCCAATACTGGGTTCGGATGAAAGGGCCGGGGCATAACCATAGCCTTGGGGATTACCCAGGAAAGAAAACTTCTGGAAATAAGGTTTCAGGGCCTCTGATTCCCTGGACCCGATAATTTGGGTTCCTCCCAAGTAAACCTCCATATTCTGGCGGTCTAAATGCAACTGCTCACAAATATATAAGGGGTAATACAGGAATTCTTCGGCACTTCCCAGGAAGAAATGATTATACAGGGACATTTTTCCATCTTTTATGGCCACAATTTCCATATCATGGTTATTCCAGGTAAAAATATAGAGACGATCGCCCCAAATTCCACCCGATTGGCGCAAAATGCCTTCTAACAGGGGTACAGAGGAATGATACAGGATGCTATTCGGATAATATTTGCTTAAAATAATTTTTGTATCCCGTTCCACACAGAACAAGACTTCAGCATCCAGCGGGGTAATGGGCTTGGAGGCTTTATAATACAGTTCGGGCTCGTGAATATTGAATTGAATATAGGAATCAAATTCCAGGGGATCATATAAGGCCCTGGGAATTATGGTGAAGAGATTATTGGTAAAGCTGGCCTTGGAAAGGCTATAATGCAAGCGTAAATTGGGATCATTACTAAAGGCAGAATCCCATTCCACCTGAGATTGCAGGTTTTTATGCAAACCGAAATTTGTGAATAAATTCTGGTTTGGATCATACACCCCATAAGCCAAAGCGTTCGAAGTAAAGTGGAGAAATAATTGGGTTATCTCCTTTTTTGGCATCTGGTAATTTCCAAACATGGATTGTTAATATTGAGGTTAAAAGTTTTATAAAAGTAAATCAATTTACTAATTACCAAATTGATTTTTTTGCATAGCTTGACCGATTGATCAGTTTGGCTTTATTCGCAAATGAACCGGGAAGATATTATTAAAGTTTTTCCATATATCCCCACCCAGGAGCAGTTTGGATTATTTGATAGTTTGGATTCTTTTTTAACCTCCGACAAGGAGCATTCGGCATTCCTGCTAAAAGGCTATGCCGGAACAGGGAAAACCTCGGTCATTTCGGCCGCTATTAAACTCTTGGGGAATTATAAAATGAAGCCGGTTTTGCTGGCTCCTACGGGTAGGGCTGCCAAGGTGTTCAGTTCTTATGCCGGCATTAATGCCTTTACCATTCATAAGAAGATTTACTGGCCCAAGGGCAATACCCTAAGCGGGGGCTTTTCCCTGGCCAATAATTTACATACCCGAACCTTGTTCATAGTCGATGAGTCGTCCATGATAGCCGGTTCCATGACCGAATCCAATATAGGCACCACCCCCCGGTCATTGTTAGACGATTTGGTGGAATATGTTTATAATGGAAAAGGATGCCGATTATTATTAATGGGGGATAATGCCCAGTTACCCCCGGTGGGTTTACCCGATTCCCCGGCCCTGGATGCCGCCTATCTGGAAGAAAAATATGGGATGCAGGTTTACGATTATGAATTATCGGAGGTCCTGCGCCAATCGTCCACTTCCGGTATCCTGGAAAATGTAACCTCTATTCGGAACCTATTACAAAAGGAAAAAATCCAATTCCAGGATATCCGGCTAAAAGCCTTCGACGATACCCGGCGGATTGGGGGCGATACCCTGGAGGAAGAAATATCAAATGCCTATACCAAGTCGGGCCTGGAAAATACCTTGATTATTTGCCGCTCGAATAAATCGGCCAATGCCTATAACCAGCATATCCGAAACCGGGTGCTGGGCAGGGAGGATAAGATCAATATTGGGGATGTGGTCATGATTGTCAAGAACAATTACCATTGGTTACCCGAAGATTTTCCCATGGACTTTTTAGCCAATGGAGATATAGCCCTGGTAAAGAAGTTGAAGAATTTCGAGGTCAATTATGGGTTTGAATTTGCCGATGCGGTGCTGGAATTAATCGATTATGATGAATCGCCCGAATTTAATTGCAAGGTGATGCTGAATACCCTGGCTATGGAGTCCTCCAGTTTAAGCTATACGGAAATGACCCGTTTCCAGGAAGCCATACTTAAGGATTATGGCCCTATGAAAAACAAAAAACTGCAATGGGAAAAATTAAAGGCCGATCCCTATTGGAATGCCCTTCAGCTAAAATTCTCCTATGCCGTAACCTGTCATAAAGCCCAGGGAGGCCAGTGGGATACTGTATTTGTTGATCAGGGATTTCTAAAGGAAGATATGCTGAACAAGGAATTTATACGGTGGCTGTATACGGCCAGTACCCGCGCTATTGAAAAGCTTTTCCTGGTCAATTTCTCAGATAAGTTTTTCGATTAATTCCGAAGGGGATTAAAAATGATAGCCAATTTTGATCCGAATGCTGCTGAGATCATAAATAAGGGAATTATAATCGGCCACCAGAAAATAATTCCGTAATTGAACAAAAAAGGCATAGTTAATATAGGGAGCAATTCGGGAGGCACTGAAATACTTGGCTCCATTTTCTAATACAAAGTTGTAGTTCCCAATTGTTTGCCCTGCAAAAAACCGGAATCCAAATTTATTATAGGGGTGGAATCTTCCTTCCAACAGGATTTCTGAGCTGGCCCCTAGGGTTAATAAATTCGTTTGGGCGGTAGTGGAATAATTAGGGGCATTTAAAATGGATTGCCGGTAAAGCGCATAATCCCCAAATTCATGGCTATAGGCGGCTTCAAACCCCAAAATTCTATAGGTCCATCGACCCGAATTTTGGTAAAAATTCATGGAAACCCTGGCCCCTAAGGCGGAAAATCCTTTCTGATCAAAGAAATAAGGATCTTTCCTATTTACGGAATCCGGTGTATTTGGGGTATTGGTCACATTTCCCGCGTTGGCAAAACCCCCGTAAGCCAAATTAAAATTCTTGAAAATCCAGCCCTGAGAGACCTCCGCCTGATAAACCGTTATCAAATCAATATTATTATATCCCGAAATACTACCTAATCCACCTGAGATATAGGTTTGAAGATGGTTTGAATCCACCGAAGTCGGTTTAGGCAAATAAGCAATATCGGTATGATATAGTGCCGGGGTAAAGATTTTGGTCGTCTGGCAGGACGAAAAGAAAATAAACAGGGAAGCCAATAGGCAAATTGGCCTTGCTTTAATCGTGTATAATGGGTTGAGTATAATCAAGAATTCATATTTTCAATATCAAGATAATCCCTATATCCTGAATTAAGCTTTAATAAATATCAGGAAAAAACTCCCAAAAAGCGAATTTATTTTCTAAATGGGTTCTTTTCCCCTTTTCTCTATTCGAAAAAATGAGCATTTTGAAAAAAAATATATATGAAAAAATTCAGCCTTCTGCTTTGTCTATTTTCTCTGGCATTTTCCTTTCCTGGGAGAGCAGATTTTAACCATATTCAATTTGAGAAAATTGAGAATTATAAAAAGGTTGAATCGAAAATTTCCTTCCTCAAGGCTAACGAGAATTATTTCCGTCATTTCTCTCCCGAATGGAATTACCCGGTTTCGAAACCCGATATCATCCAAAAATTAAAGGAATCCTTCGATTTATTTAATGCCTTACCGAATCAGGATCAAAACCCCGAGCTATTGCTTTTATTAGGGGATATATCTTCCTATTTGTACAATCTAAGTGAAGAGACCTATTTCCAAAAAAGTGCACAATTTTTTAGTCTGGTTTTGGAAAAGTTTCCCGATGATTATAGAGGGTATTGGTTTTTTGGTGCAGACCTTTCCAATACTCGTCTCATAGTGAAGTCGGTCGACCTTTTTCTAAAGGCAGCCTCTCTTTCCCCAACAGAAAAGCCCTCTCAGTTTTGGGATGATTATGCCTTTTCTACCCATTTAGCCAATATGCCCTCCCATTGCAATTATGCTTTGGATCAGGCCAAAAAGGCCAATCCAGATTGGGATATAAAGAGAGAGAATTATAGTACAGCCCTTCGCTTTCAATTTCTGGAAGCCAAGGTGGATACCAACTATTCCAAAAGTGATATATGGTTGGGGGAATTCACCGAGCAAAAGAAACTGGCCAGTATTCTGAACCGAACCTTAGGATTAAAAATTCTGGTGGATAGTTCCTGGAAATTTACCGTAACCGATTATACCAATAGGGTGGCTGCTGCCATTGTGAATCCACCTCGAATTACGGGGAAGGGAAATAATATTCTTTATACCTATGTTATCATGGGGAAGGTAGCCAGGGAGGGAGATAAACTGGAGGATTTTATGAAGAACTTTATGACCAAGGATCCTATCCAAAAAAAGCTGGCCTACAATTCCCATATAAAAAATTTGGTAGCCTATGAGTTATTGAATAAGGATCGGTACCCAACCATTGGCGGGGGGCATACTGTTTTACTGGGGTTTGAAAGGGATACACCCTTTTATCCTGGCTTAGCCTTGGAAAGCTCCAATTCGCTTCCCATTAATAGTTCCAATCAAGCCCAGTTTTTCAAATTTAATCCGGTAAAAACCCGGTTTACAGGGAAAATATTCTATATCGTATTGTTGGATACCTGTGAGGATATTTTTCAGGATTCCTTTTCTAACTTTAGGTCCATGGTGGAAAATAATATCCTGGTCGATTAATTCTCTTCATAAAAGCATACCACAACTATCCCATACACAAAAATCTCCTCTCGATTTATCGCTCAACCTTACTTCTATGAAATTCTATTTTACCCTTCTCCTGGGCCTTGTCTATTTTTCCGCATTTGCTCAAAAGCCAGAACCTAATGAATTACGGATTGTAAACCAGATAAAAGCCATCAATACGCCTTCCCAGGCTTTCGCCCCCCTTCGTTTCCTGGCTTCCGATGAGCTCATGGGTAGGGGGACCTATCGGCCGGAAATTCAAATTGCCGCCCGGTATATCTCCGAATATTTCAGAGCCCTGGGTTTAAGGGAAGTGCCCGGCACCCAGGATTATTTCCAAAACTTTGACATCAAGACAGAAATCCCTGCGAATGCAGGGGCCTTAAGGGTAGGAACTCAAAAATGGGAAATAGGTAAGGATTTGGTAAAAACCAATTCCGGCAATAATGATCTCCAGGGAAATTTGATTTATGTAGGGCATGGAATGGCTGCCGACCTGGACAAGGTAGATATTAAAGGAAAGATCGTGGTTTCTGATTTAGGGTTCAATGATTCCAGTACCATACGCCAGGCGATGGCCTATTTCCGATCAGGGGCGAAGGAAAAGATGATAAAAGATAGAGGGGCCCTGGCCTCGATCGAGCGATTTAAATCGTCGGCGCAAACTCCCTGGGAACTGATTCCCCGGTATTATACCGGTGAGCACCCGCAAAGCGAAGAAGAAAACCCTTTTGGCATTTATTTGATACACGATGATACCTCCGATTTAAAGAATTTAATTACCAGTTCCAACCCTACCGGGAGCCTGTTGGCCAGTGGAGGACGCATAAAAACCTATCCGTCTAAAAATGTATTGGGCTGGGTAGAAGGTACCGACCCGGATTTAAAAAAAGAATTCGTGGTATTAACCGCCCATTACGATCATTTAGGGGTAGCCAAAGCCCCTAAAATGGAGGAGGGGAAACTGGATAGTATTTATAATGGAGCCCGGGATAATGCTGTAGGGGTTACGGCGGTGATGGATGCGGCCCATTATTTTTCCCTGCATCCCCCAAAACGGTCCGTTTTATTTATGGCCTATGCTGCCGAAGAAATTGGGGAAATAGGGAGTAAATACTTCGAAAATCATCCGGCCCTGCCCTTAAATACCCTGGTTTATAATTTAAACATTGATAATGCCAGTGTGAATGATACTACCATAGTTTCAGTAGTGGGACTGGGTAGAACCAGTGCCGATATGGACATCATAAAGGGCTGTAAAGCCTTTGGTTTAAAAGCGGTTCCCGATTCCGATCCCAGCCAGAATTTATTTGATCGAAGCGATAATACCAATCTGGCCGAAAAGGGGATCCCAGCCCCCACCTTCAGTTTAGGTTTTACCAAATTTGATGAGGTGATTATGAAGCGCTACCACCAATTAAGTGATGAAGTAGGGAACCTGGATTTAGCCTATAGCTATAAATATATTAATGGCTTTATTTTATCCGCCAAATATATTGCCGATAACCCAAAACAACCCCTATGGATAAAAGGCGATAAATATGAGCCCGCCTGGAAAACCTTGTTTCAAAAAAACTGAAATAGGGCTTGAGAAAATTTCACGAATAGATTAGAAATCTAGAAATATATAGTATATTTTGATAAGTATCTATGTAATTTTGTGAAAATTTCACGCTATGCTAGTTAGTTTTAATGTTAAAAATTTTTTGTCTTTTAAAGAAGAGGAAGAATTTAATTGCTTACCAGGTAAGGCGACCCGATTAGGCTTTCACAAAGTAAAGAAAATAGGTTTTGAGGTATTAAAATTAAGTGCCGTTTATGGAGCCAATGCTTCAGGGAAATCCAATTTAATTAATGCCATAAACACTTTAAAAGTTCTAATCCTATTAGGAGAAATAGGGAACATATTGGAGGGTAAAAAGTTCAAATTATCGGACCAAAATCAAAAGGAATGGATTGAATTTTCAATAGAGTTTATTCATAAGAACAAACTCTTTTATTATCAAATTTCTGTAGGTAATAACCAAATTCAGGAGGAGAATTTCAATTGTTCCAAGGAAGGAGTAGAGATATTTTCTTTTAAAAGAGAATTCATTGAGGAAAAGATAAAAATTACTTTTTCTGATAATTTAAATTCGAATCCTAATAATCAAATTCTGTTTGGAATTATCGAGAAAAATTTACTCCAGCCCCATCAATTACTTATTTCATTCTTAAATCAATTGCCTGGGAATGAATTTTCCTTAGAAATAGCCGAGGCCAAAGAATGGTTTGTCCAAAAACTTGTTATTCTATTTCCAGAAACCAAAACCAATATTTTGGTTCAAAAATTAGATGAGAATCCTGGTTTTAAATTGTTTGTGGATCATTTAATACCTGTTTTGAATACGGGTATTACCAAAACCAAAATTGAAAAGCAAGATCTAAAGGATTTAAAGCCTGAACTATTATCCGCCGATTATCAAGAAGTTTTCGACCACTTGCAAAGTAATCCCTCCAGCTTTGTAAAAAAGTCTATTGAAAACGGTTTAGATGAATTAGTCATTGTAAATGAGGGGGGAAAAGTATTTGAGAAAAGACTCTTTTTTGAAAGTGCAAACGATAAAGGAGAAGGTGTCCTTTTTAAATTTTCAGAACAATCCGATGGAACGAAAAGATTAATCGAATATTTACCCGCCTTTTATAGTTTGCAAAACGAAGAATGCACCTTTATTATTGATGAAATAGAAAGAAGTATTCATCCCCTATTAATAAAGGAATTAGTATCTAAGTTTTCCCTTTCAAAAGAAAGTAAAGGTCAATTGATATTTACCACTCATGAGACCTTATTATTAAATCAAGATTTTTTTAGGACAGATGAAATTTGGTTTACTGAAAAAGACCAATTTGGAATTTCAAGAATATATTCCCTTTCGGAGTTCAAAGAACATAATACGATAGATATTCAAAAGGGCTATTTAAATGGACGCTACGGAGGTGTTCCTTTTTTAGGAGAATTGACTAGTTTAGACTGGAACGAGGATGATGAAAGAGAGAGATAGAAATAAAAAGTATATCCGTGCCAATGAAGGAGTTAGGAATTCCAACTTAATTTTTATTTTTTGTGAAGGAGTTAAAACTGAACGAAGATATTTTTATTTCTTTAATCAAATATCGTCGAGAATCATACTTCAAATTATGCCTCATTTTGAAGGTAGGCAAAGTCCAAAGGGATTATATGATGCAGCTGTTAAATTTCTTGTCGAACCTGGGTTGAGTCCGGAATATAGCTTTCTTTCGGGAGACGAGGTTTGGTTTGTTTTTGATACAGATCATTATTCCCAAATGATTGAAGAAGTTAGACCCTTAATTAAAGAAAGGCCAAATTGGAATATTGCCCAAAGTAACCCCTCCTTTGAGGTTTGGCTTTATTACCATTTTTTTGAAAATAAACCCACTGAGTCTATTAAAAATTGGAAAAATTATTTGAATCATATTATTCCAGGTGGATTTGACAACAGATTTCATCCTAAATTAATTAATAAGGCCATAAATAATTCTAAAAATAACTTTTCAAGAAACGGAGAAACCCCAGACCTGAATTCAACAGAGGTATATTTACT
>Ga0209067_10000153_pt1 | contig 46983 bp, 42 predicted proteins | sample ColStrG_CSR_2013_FD_187199 | JGI IMG/M metagenome (GOLD analysis project Ga0209067, IMG submission 187199) | Freshwater sediment microbial communities in response to fracking from Pennsylvania, USA - Cold Stream Run_MetaG_CSR_2013 (SPAdes)... | ecosystem: Environmental > Aquatic > Freshwater >... | reverse complement strand
GGGCTATGAATCGGCTGATGGCAAGCGCAGTGAATTCCGTTACGACAATGTCGGGCGATTGATCGCCAACCGCAATGCGCAGGGTGAGACGGTTCAGCGAAGCTGGGACAGCCGTGGCCGGTTGACGGCGCTGCAAAACGAGAACGGCGAGCAGTATCAGTTCGAGTGGGGCGCAGATTCTCTGTTGCTGGCTCAGGTCGGGCTGGATGGCGTTGCCACGCGATACGACTATGACGCCGCGGGCCGCACGGCATCACGTACCTTTGCCGCCGGACATCCTCAGTCCATTACCCATCGCTATCACTGGAGCCGGGCGGGACAACTGCTGGCACGTACCACGCCGGAAGGCCAGACGCGCTATCACTACAGCGGTGGGGGGCAGCTGGGTAAAGTCTCGCAGCATCTGCCGCTGTCTGACACCGAGTGGAGCCAGCAGGCCGAGCAGGAGATTACCTTTAAGTATGATGCGCTGGGCCGCATCGTTGCTGAGCAGGGGGAGCAGGGCGAACTGGCGTGGGAGTATGACGCGCTGGGCAACTGCACTGCCCTGACGCTGCCGGATGGCCGCAACCTGAAGCAGCTTTATTACGGTAGCGGCCATTTACTGAGCATCGCGCTGGACAACCTGCCAGTCACCGAGTTTACCCGTGACACGCTGCATCGGGAGCTGAGCAGGACGCAGGGCGGCCTGACCATGCAAAGTGAGTATGACCGCCTGGGCAGACTGCGCCGCCGAGACGTGTTTAAGGGGGATTCACAGCGTCCTGCGCCGCGCGTCTGGTCCCGTCGTCGCGACTTCGATTACGGTAACAACCTAATCCGTGAAGAGCGTGACGACAATCCGTTCAGCCAGACATTATGGAACTACGATAACGCCGGTCGGTTATTGTCTCAGGAAGGCGCGCAGCCGGGTAATGAACAGTGGCGCTGGGATGGCGCGGGCAACCCGCTGGATCGCCATAGTGCCGCTCATGTCACGCATAACCGTGTCACCGAACTGAACGGTATCCGCTGGCAATACGATATCCATGGCCGTACCACGGAGAAAGATGACGGGCATACCCGCTGGCGCTATCGCTACGATGGTGAGCATCGCCTGACGGATGTGATCAGCGAGCCACGGGACCGTAATAAGCCGCGCACTAAGGTGAGTTTCCGCTACGATCCGCTGGGACGCCGCATCAGTAAAACCAGCCAGCAGCTGTTGCAGGGCAGGCCGTCTGGCAACGCCGTCACGACGCGCTTTGTGTGGGAAGGCTACCGCCTGCTGCAGGAAATCCACGACGGCGCTCCGCTGACCTACGTTTACAGCGACAGCCAGAGCTATGAACCGCTGGCGCGTATTGATGGTGTGGAAAGTCCGGAGATCTACTGGTTCCATAATGCGGCCAACGGAATGTCGGAACTGCTGACTGACAGTGAAGGGCAAAAAGCCTGGGAAGGTATCAACAGCCCGTGGGGCAAGCTGCTGCGCGAGTCCAGCCAGCGCATGCCAGCCATTCAGCAGAACCTGCGTATGCAGGGCCAGTACCTGGACCGGGACTAATTTGCTTTAGCAAATTTGAACATCGCTTCAGCGATGGCCCCATGGGGTGAGGCACCGCAGGTGCCGAATCAACCGGACTGCACTACAATCTGTTTCGTTATTATGATCCGGACAGCGGACGGTTTACCCAGCAGGACCCGATAGGGCTGGCGGGCGGGATCAACCTCTACCAGTATGCGCCGAACGCGCTGGGGTGGGTGGATCCTTGGGGGTTGAGGCGTTCATGTAAACCTAATAACCCGACAAAAAATAATGATCACAACCAAGGCGCCTTTGCAAGACAGTGGCAGGGGAGAGGTGTCTATAAAGGCCGTGACACCTGGCAGAATACTATATTGAAAGAAAATGATATTGTTTATGGTGGTGTTCCTGGACAGTCTGGTTTTTATTTTGACAAAGCAACCTTAGATGCTGCTGCAGGAAGCAGAGAGTCACTTTGGAAAAGTTTACAAGTGTTACCACATCCGAAATTTGGCTATCGTGGGCAGATACAGGCTTACAGGGTAAAACGTGAAACAGTTGCTGGAACCGGCGAAGCACTGTCACAGGATCCGATAAAATTTGGTGCTGGTGGTGGAACGCAATTTTTCCTTTCTAACTTTAGAACAGTGCTGGAACCTGTTGGAAATCCATTCAGTATGGGGAAATAAAATGGATGTAAATAAAGAAGATGGAAGGTTGAGTTTTGGAAATGGATTAGTTCTTTCTTCTACTTCGACTAGACAGGAGTTGTTTAGGATTGATGATATTTTTTGGGAGCCGTGGCCTGATAATGGTGTGAATACTGTTGCCTACCGAGCTGTTTTTAATATAAGTAAAAATAGACAGGGTGATATTTACCTAGTGGTTTTCTTTTCTTGTCCGAGTGATATGAATGATACAGTAAAAAGTTGGAGTTTTGCTCCTGATAAATTATTAATGGGCGAGCAAAACAAACCTGATGGTAAAGTCACCCGGAAGTTAAGGGATTGGTTTAAAGAGCAAACAAGTATTGACCTTCCTGCGTATGGTGCATGGGGGCATATTGATGCCGCATATGATCCTCATAACAGAACTGGTACTATTGTTTGTAATTATCGTTCAGGTTTTAAAGATGAAAAAGCATGGAAAGATTACATTAAATGGAATAAATTAAAAATTTAAATTAATAATAACAAAAATACGATGTGTGCCCTTCGGCTATGTTGAATGCATAGATCTTATAACACAGTTTAAAAAGAAATTTCGCAAGCTTGAAAAATATAGATAAAAGCAATATTTTTCAAAAAACACTAAAGGACTTAAATGCTAAGCGCCATTATTGTAACTATATTAGATGATGAAAAGGTGGCATTTAAATCGGTGGGTTGCAGCCAGAACATATCATGTTTTTCAACGCGTGGATTTCTCGAGAAGGGGAGTTCATGCTGTGTTTATTTTGAAAGCGAAAGTGAAAAAATCATAGCGATAAAAAAACTTGTCGAAATTGGCGCTTTGTTTTCATATGGTCATGGATGGGCACCATCTCAGGTTATGGAGTATTTAAAGGAAAAGGGTAAGATCGATATGCCGTATAAGGAAATTTCCTGGCGAGGACCAGGGGATTATGTGATAACAGAAAGGTAAATGTTATTTTCTACAAAGTTGTGTTAAATATTTATTGCTTTATTAAAATGGCAATGGATTTTTATAAGGTTGTTTTTCTGGTTTAATATAAGTCTGTTATTGTGTGTCTTAATTTTAGAGTTCATGAATATAATGACTGGTGTTTTTTGTTCAATCAAGACATGGTAAGCTTCTTCGTGTGTCGCCTATTTAATGATATGTAATCCTGATGCGGTAAGGATGAGGTTTCCATTTAGAGTTTAATGTCTTAATAACTCTCTTTTTATTATTTTAAGCCTATAAGGAGATAAAATGAACCTGCCAGGAATGAATCCTGAAAATAACTTACCGGGTTATGACATCGCGAGGATGACCGGTTATGGGGCACCTGATTTTGATTTCAAAGCGCTGGGTGCAGCAATGGATTGTACTCGGGAGTTTTATCAGGCTGGCATCATCTATGCAGATGGCGCGCAGCGTTTTCTCGTTCGACCTGGTCAGCGTCATCCTAATGGCCAAAGTGGTATCGTCACACATCTTATTGTGACCAAAACGCCTAAGCAAGCCACAGCGTCTGATACGGGCAAGTCACTTAGTGAAGCAGTAAGCGCAACCTCAATGGGAACGGAGATTGCCTCGACCGTGCTTTCCTGTGGTGCAATGATTATCACTGCTGGCGTGGCTGTTATCGGCGCTTCAGCAACGCCAATAACTGCTGGCAGTAGCGGCGTGCTTGTTGCTATTGGTTATGCTGGCGCTGCCGCAACAGGCGTGCAATGTGTCAATGGTATCTACCGGGTTTATGATCTCGTCGAAAACGGTGGCCAAAACGTAGCGTGGCTGGACTCTCAGGATTGGTACGTTGCCACTTCAACATCCCTTGACCTTATTTCACTAGCCAGCGTGGGCGGTGCGTTAAAAGAAGCCCTGGCAACATGGCGAGCGATGAAGTCAGTCTCTTCTTTAAAAGCAACGGAGTGGCTCAGGAACTATCCAAGGCAGGACCGGGCACGCCTTACCGAATTAATCATTAAGGCACAAAACCCTGGTATAAGTAATAAAGAGCTTAAAGCCGCCATCCGTGCAGGACTTTATCCAAAGCGGTTCCCTGTAGAGCCGGTGCAAAAAGAACTTGTTAAGCAACTGGCTCAGGTCGTCACGAGCGCAGCGGCTGTGGCTGGCAGTGCTGTCAGTGGTATCATTGCTGCTCCAGGTAACGTGCCGCTCACCGGGCGTTATGTAGTAGGAACAATCCAGTCACTGGCGGTATTTTAATGCAATTTTTATCATGGCTTGTTGGGCTTAATCTCACTGAACTGCTGCAACAGGGGCGCGAAATAGATCAGGTCATCGCACGGCAGGATGATTCCATTGTTGCCCGTTCCACCACAGAGCTTGAGCGTTATTTTAAACAGCCTTCTGCGTCGCTTCCCCGGCAAAACGGCTTCCCGGTTGCACTAGTGCTGATGCTGTTACTGGTTGCATTTGCATTTAATTTGCTGACGTTTCTGCATGCATTACCTCCGCTTACGCCACAGATACACGCGTTGAGTTTTTTTGTTCCCTCAATCGTCGTTCTTGGCGCGATACTCACCGCCAGTTATCTGCTTGCGCGAGGCCATACAGCGGGTGTTCAGGGGCTGGCTTACGTCTGGGCGGTGTTGCTGATATCGACCGTTTTACTCCTGAGCTACAGCGTTGTTACGGGTAGCCACTCGGGTCTGTGGTTATTTCTGGCACTCGCTGCTTTGGTGGGTGCTCGCTGGTTACTGAATGGGCAGGCTTTCATCCTGTTTGCCATTTACTGCCGGACACAACGCCTCGCCAGTGTCGCCCGGCAGCGTCGCATGAAATAACCCGCAGGGGTTTTTAGTGCGGTTATCGCGGAATACCCATTCCGCGACTCTCTTCTGTTTTTCTCTCAACACGATCTTTTTCCTATGACCCACCCCTCCATTTACTCCATTCCCTGTCGCAAACCCCCTGAAAAACCCACCCATCATCACTATTACCTCTGGGTATAACCTGCCGTTATACCCTCCTGCTAAACAAGCATTCGTCACCTTTCAGAACGCATGAAATAGTGGTTTCAGAACCTGATCTTTTGGCTGAAACGAGAGACAACATGCTAATCCCACAACCCTATTTACTTTTTCTTGGCGATGTAACCGATCCCCTCGCGGCAAAAACGGCGCGCGGTATTCATATCTGGCGGCCTGAGCAGTGCGTTGGTGAAATTAAACTGCCGGGCTGCACGGTCAGTCTGGGTCTGGATGAACTGGATATTCCCGGTGCCAAAGCACGCGGTGCGAAAACCCTGGTGCTTGGCACGGCCAATGCCGGGGGCTATCTGCCAGCGCACTGGCTGGAAACCATCAAAAGTGCCATCAAAGCAGGCATGAATGTTGCCAGTGGTCTGCACCACCGACTGGTGGATGAGCCGGAACTGGTCGCGCTTGCGCAGGCTTCTGGCGTTGAGCTGTTTGACCTGCGTCATATGCGTCCGGCGCTTAATGTTGGCAGCGGCAGGAAGCGTTCAGGTAAGCGCATCCTGACCGTCGGTACGGACTGCTCAGTGGGCAAAATGTACACCTCACTGGCGCTGGAGGCGGCGATGCGTGCGCGCGGCATGAAGGCTGATTTTCGCGCGACGGGGCAGACCGGCATTCTGGTCGCAGGGGAGGGCATTGCTGTGGATGCGGTCATCGCTGATTTTATTGCCGGTGCTGCAGAAGCGCTTTCACCGGCGAATGACGAGGACCACTGGGACATCGTTGAAGGCCAGGGCTCACTGTTCCACCCCTCTTATGCGGGCGTGAGTATGGGGCTGATGCACGGTGCGCAACCACACTGGCTGGTTATGTGCCATGAAATGGGACGACCCCATATGCGTCATTTGCCACACCAGCCCATGGTCAGCCTGCAGGCGTGCGTTGAAGCCAATCTGCGCGCCGCGCAGGTGACCAGTGAGTCCGTTCAGCTGGCGGGTTTTGCTATCAATACCTCCCGTTACAGTGAAGAAGAGGCGCTCGCTTATTGCGCCGAAATCAGCGCTGAGTTTGGCTTACCGGCCACAGATCCGGTGCGTTTTGGTATTGATGAGATCGCCCACTGCTTCAGGAGCGTGGCTGAAATGAGAAAGTTGCAGATTGATGTGGTGGAGCTGCCGCTGGCGCGACCCTTTGCTATCGCACGGGGTACACGGACCGCCGTGACGGTCCTCCGGGTCACGCTGGAGCAGGCGGGGTTCATCGGGCAGGGCGAATGTACCCCGACGGCGCGTTACGATGAGTCGCCGGATGGCGTTCAGGCCCTGCTCGAAGCCGTTCGTACTGAGGTGGAGTCGGGCCTGAGCCGTCACGATCTGCAACACCGCTTACCCGCCGGTTCAGCGCGCAACGTGCTGGACTGTGCGCTATGGCGACTTGACGCGGCACGGGCAAATCAGACGCTGTGGCAAAAGAGCCAATGTGCTCAGCCACCGTCGGTGGTGACGGCAGAAACCCTTAGCCTGGATACGCAGGAAAATATGGCTCTCGCGGCAGCGGATGCCGTGTTACGTGGCGCCATCCTGCTCAAAATTAAGCTCGATCGCAGTGAGATTCTGGAAAAAGTGGCGGTGATTCGTGCGGCGGCACCGCACGCCACGCTCATTATCGATGCCAATGAAGCCTGGTCGGGGCTGGACCTGGAAAGCCTGCTGGTGGCATTGAAAGCCTTCAATATTGCGATGGTCGAGCAACCCCTTCCTGCCGGACAGGATCATGACCTGCAACGTTTTAAGCATCCCATACCGGTCTGTGCCGATGAGAGTTGCCATACGCGGGCGGATATTGCCGGATTACGCGATCGCTACGAGATGCTCAATATCAAACTGGATAAGTGCGGTGGCCTGACCGAAGCGCTGATGATGGTGGATGAAGCCCGGATGCTCAAAATGCGCATCATGGTCGGTTGCATGCTGGGCTCGTCACTGGCGATGGAGGCTGCATTGCCCGTCGCGGTTAACGCGGAGTTCGTCGATCTGGACGGCCCCATCTGGCTAGCCGCCGACAGTTCTCCTTTCCTGAGCTACTCCCAGGGCCGTATCTGGCTATAACGCGTTGAGGCGACGATGACGGACACACAACGTACTTCTCCAGCAACCCGCGCTGCCTCTCCCTCCCCGGTGCTGGCGATTCAGGATCTCAGCGTCTCATTCCATGGACGCAGCGGTGAGAATCAGGCACTTAACGGCATCAGTTTTGCCATTAATCCGGGTGAAATTGTCGCCGTGGTGGGTGAAAGCGGCTCCGGTAAATCTGTCACGTCCCTGGCGGTGATGGGTCTGCTGTCCAGCAACGGCCGTGTCGATCGCGGCAGCATGCAGTTCCGCGACCGCAGCGGAAACCTGCACGCGTTAGAAACGCTGGATGATGCTCAGCGCCGCACACTGCGTGGCAATGAAATGGCGATGATCTTTCAGGAGCCGATGACCTCGCTGAATCCGGTGCTGCGTATTGACGATCAACTCACCGAGGCATTACGCGATCATCAGCAGTGCGATAGAAAGCAGGCCCATGCGCGCGTGCGTGAACTGCTGCGACAGGTGCGTATCGCGGATGTGGATCGCGTGATGAAAAGCTATCCGCACTCGCTGTCCGGCGGCATGCGGCAGCGTGTGATGATTGCGCAGGCCCTTGCCTGTGATCCACAACTCCTGATTGCCGACGAGCCGACCACTGCGCTGGATGTCACCGTTCAGGCGCGCATACTCCATATTCTGCGTGAGCTGCAACGCGAGAAACAGATGGCGGTGCTGTTTATCACCCATGATATGGGCGTGGTAGCGGAAATCGCCGATCGCGTGGTGGTCATGCTGCGTGGCGAAGTGGTCGAGCAGGGAACCGTGTCTGAGATTTTTACCGCCCCGCAGCATGCTTATACCAAAGCGTTACTGGCGGCAGTACCAAAACTCGGCGATATGCGGGAACACGCATGGCCGCAACGCTTTCCTCTGCCGGATGCCCGTGAGGCTGTGCAAAGCGAGCAGCAAACCGCTCGGTATGACGTTGCGCCGCTGCTGGATGTGCGCGGGTTGAAAGTCTATTACCCGATCCGCAGCGGCATCTTTTCAAGCCTTACGCATCATGTGCATGCAGTGGAACAGATTGATTTCAGTCTGTGGCCGGGTGAAACCCTGGCCATCGTGGGTGAAAGCGGCTGCGGCAAATCGACAACCGGACGGGCGCTGATGCGCCTTATCAGCAGTGACGCTGAAAGTATTCATTTTGAAGGAAAAGAAATATCTGACCTGAAAGAGGCAGCATTCCAGCCGCTCCGCCGTGAAATTCAGATGGTGTTTCAGGATCCCTATGCGTCTTTGAATCCCCGCCTGACAGTGGGTTTCACCATTGCCGAGCCGTTGCTGTTACATGGCATGGTCTCTTCACTTGAACAGGCTTCCCCACAGATCGATGCGCTGCTGAAGAGCGTCGGTCTCCTGCCAGAGCATGCGCGCCGTTATCCGCACGAATTTTCTGGCGGTCAGCGTCAGCGTATTGCCATCGCCCGCGCCATGGCGCTGCAACCGAAAGTGATTATTGCGGATGAAGCGGTATCGGCCCTTGATGTCTCGATTCAGGCGCAGGTGGTGAATCTGATGATGGACCTGCAGCAGCAAACGGGCGTGGCATGGATCTTCATCTCTCACGACATGGCGGTCGTCGAGCGCATTGCGAATCGCGTCGCGGTGATGTACCTCGGCCAGATTGTCGAGCTTGGCCCGCGCCAGTCGGTCTTTAATCAGCCGCAACATCCCTATACCCAACGTCTGCTGGCCTCCGTACCGGTCGCCGATCCTGAGAATCGTCAGCCCCGCATTTTTGATGACAGCGAAATTCCTTCGCCGTTGCGAAAGGTGGGCGAAACGGTCACTAAACCCCGTTATCGCCAGGTTGCGTCCCAGCACTGGGTCGCTGACGGCATTGCATTGTAATTATCCTCAACGACCAGGAGAATATATGAAAACGCTGTTTCGCCGTACTTCGCTCGCCCTCGCATTGACGACGACGCTGGTCATGACTGCGCAGGCACAGGATCTGCGCATTTCAATGTATGCCGATATCACGGGGCTGGATCCACACGACACCTCGGATAATGTCAGCTACTCGGTTCAGAGCGGCATCTTTGAGCGTCTGTTCCAGTTTGATCCTCAGATGACGCTGCAACCCTGGCTGGCGACCGGTTATACCTCCAATGACAGTGCCACCGAATTTACGCTGACGCTGCGCAAAGGCGTTACCTTCCAGGACGGTACCCCTTTTGATGCCGAAGCCGTCAAAGCTAACCTTGACCGTCTGGCAGATCAGAAAAAAGGGCTGAAGCGTAACAGCCTCTACAAAATGATCGATAAGATCACGGTGCTGGCACCCGACCAGGTAAAAATCAATCTCAATCAGTCGTTCGGGGCCTTTATCAACACGCTGGCGCATCCTTCGGCAGTGATGTGGAGCCCGTCCGTTCTTAAGCAATATCCGGACGAAGCGCAGTTGCGGCTGCATCCGGTGGGAACCGGTCCGTTTAAATTCGTCAACTGGACACCGGGCAAAGCGGTCACGCTGGCGAAGTATGACGGTTACTGGCAGCAGGGATGGCCTAAAGTCGACCATGTGATCTTCTCGCCGAGTCCGGAAGATGCGACACGGGTGGCTGCATTAAAATCGGGGCAGGTGGATGCCATCTGGCCATTGCCTTCAGACCTGATCGCGGCGGTGAAGCAGGACAGCCATCTTTCGATTCAGCGTGACCCCAGCATTTATCTCTATTACATGGCGATCAACACGCAGCACAAGCCGCTGGCGGATGTGCGGGTGCGTCAGGCCATCAACTATGCAATTGACCGTAATCTGTGGCTGAAGGTGGCCTTTGCCGGTATGGGAAAACCGGCCACCTCCGCGATGCCGGAAGGGGTACAGTTCTATCAGAAACAAACCGATCCTGACTATCGCTCTGCACCGGACGAGGCCAAAGCGTTGCTGAAAGCCGCGGGCTATCCGAATGGTCTGGATCTTAAGCTCTGGGTGACCAATGCCACGGCCAGCGTCCGTGCCGCTCAGGTGCTGAAAGCACAGCTGGCCACCGTGGGCATTCGTGCCACCGTGACACCGATGGATTCGGGGACACGTAACGCGAAGCTGTGGGGCGTAAAGGATCCGAAAATGGCGGAGTTTGACCTCTATTATGGCGGCTGGTCGACCTCTACAGGCGATGCCGACTGGGCGCTGCGTCCGTTGTTTGCCACCGAATCCTGGGTGCCGACCTCGTACAACGTCTCCTACTTCAGCAACCCGGATGCAGACAACGCAATTGCGGCCGGGCTGGCAACGGCCGATCCGGCGAAGCGTGGCATCGCCTATGCGCAGGCGCAGAGGGTGTTATGGAAACAAGCACCGGTGGCGTTTCTTGGTACGCCAGACAATCTGGTGGGCAAGCGCAGCACCCTGAGCGGTGTTTCGATGCTGCCTGATGGCAATTTGCTGTTCACTCAGGCGTCTTTTAAATAAGACGGTTTCTTCTCCCTCGTTCCCTGTCCGAAACGGGTCGGGGACGTGAGGAAGCCCGTCACCTCATTTCAGGGAATGGCATGTTTGCATACATCCTTCGCCGATTGCTGGAGATGATCCCGGTTTTGCTGGTGGTCTCGTTGCTGGTTTTCGGTTTTATCAAGCTCATGCCGGGCGACCCGGCGCGTATTTATGCCGGACCGGATGCGCCCATTGAGGCGGTCGAGGCGGCGCGTCAGCATCTCGGGCTTAACGATCCGCTGCCGCAGCAGTATCTCCACTGGATCGGCAGCCTGTTGCAGGGCGATCTGGGCATCACCTATCGCACCCAGCAACCGGTGCGGGAGGTGATCAGGGAAGGCTTCATGCCGACGCTGTGGCTCGCCTTAGCGGGTTTTACCTGGTCCGTCATTCTCGGGTTGTTATTCGGCGTGATGGCGGCCCTGAAACGGGGAAAATGGCAGGACTGGACGCTGATGAGCGTGGCGGTAGGCGGCATTTCGATGCCCGCTTTCTGGCTGGGGCTGTTGCTCATTCAGTTCGTCGCGATGCCTTTCGGGCTGTTTTCGGTCAGCGGCTTTAACCAGGCCAGCGATATTGTCCTGCCCGCCATCACGCTGGGTTCGTCGGTGGCGGCGGTCATGGCGCGCTTTACCCGTTCGGCCTTTCTTGAGGTGGCGCAGGAGGATTACGTGCGTACCGCCAAAGCCAAAGGGCTGCGTAACCGCCTGGTGACGTGGAAACATGTGATGCGCAATGCGCTCATCCCGGTGATGACCATGCTGGGCTTGCAGTTCGGTTTTCTGCTGGGCGGATCCATTGTTGTGGAGAGTGTTTTCAACTGGCCAGGGTTGGGCTGGTTATTGATTGAGTCGATCAAAGCGCAGGATCAGCCGGTGATTCAGGCGCTGGTAATGCTGTTCGTGTTTGAATTTATTGTGATTAATCTGCTGGTCGATCTGCTTTACGCGGTGGTCAATCCGGCCATTCGTCTGCGACAGGAGCCAAAATGAGTAGTCAATCGCTGACTGAAAATCCGCCTCAGATTATTCGTTCGCCGTGGCGTGATTTCCTGCATGCCCTTGTGCGGAACCCTCTGGCGCTGGTCTCAGGCGGGTTTGTGCTGTTGTTGATTGTGGTGGCCATTTTTGCGCCCTGGCTGGCGCCCTGGGATCCTATGGCACCGGACTGGATGGCGTTATCGTCGCCGCCTTCCGCGGCACACTGGATGGGAACCGACGAACTGGGGCGCGACCTGCTCAGTCGCATTATCTATGGGGCGCGTATCTCGCTCTATATCGGCGTGCTGTCCGTGACAATCGGCATGCTGATCGGGGTCTTGCTGGGCTTACTGGCGGGTTATTACGGCGGTTGGGTCGATATGCTGATCATGCGCGGTGCCGACGTCTTATTCGCGTTTCCCGGCATGTTGCTGGCCATTGCGGTGGTGGCGCTGCTGGGAACGGGGCTGAACAATGTCATTATCGCGGTCGCGGTATTCAGCGTGCCGGTATTTGCCCGCATCGTGCGGGCGTCGACGCTCTCTCTGAAGCAGGCTGCCTATGTTGAAGCCGTGCGCTGTGCCGGTGCGCCAGACCGCGTCATTATTTTGCGGCATATTCTGCCCGGCACGCTTTCCAGCGTGATTGTCTATTTCACTATGCGCATTGGCACCAGTATTCTGACAGCCGCGGGCCTGAGTTTTATTGGCCTGGGTCCGGAGCCTGATGTGCCTGAATGGGGCAATATTCTGGCGATGAGCCGAAGTATGATGATGGCCGGATCGTGGCACATGAGCGTATTTCCGGGGCTGGCAATCTTTATTACCGTGCTGGCATTTAATCTGCTTGGAGACGCGCTGCGCGACACGCTCGATCCAAAACTCAAGGGCTGACGATGGATTTCCAACAATTGCAGCGCGATTTGCTGCTGAAACGCTGGCGTGACAGACGTGAGCTTGGGCAGCCGCGAAGTGCCTGCGGACCCACTCATCGAATCAGCGATGTTGCGGGCGTACGTGTCGGACATTACACGCTGAATAAAGGCGAAAAGCAGACTGGCATCACCGCTATTGTACCGCCGGGCGACAACCTGTTTCTCACGCCGCTGCCGTGTGGGGTTGAGGTTCTGAACGGCTTTGCGAAACCGATCGGACTGGTTCAGATAGAGGAGCTTGGCGTGCTTCAGACGCCGATTCTGCTCAGTAACACCCTGGCGGTCGGCACGCTGTTTACCACGCTGGTGCGGGATGCCATCAGTCGTAACCCGGAACTGGGACGAACACTGCCCACGGTCAATCCGCTGGTGCTGGAGTGCAACGATGGCTGGCTGAATGATATCCAGGCGCTGGCCATCACTGAAGTGATGGCGCAGGCGGCGCTGCAGACGGCCTCAGCGGACTTCGCGCGCGGCAGCGTCGGCGCGGGACGCGGGATGAGCTGTTTCAGCCTGAAAGGGGGCATCGGAACCGCCTCGCGGGTTATTCCCTCGCTCAACGCCACGCTTGGCGTGCTGGTGCTGGCCAATTTCGGCGCACTGGAGGCATTAACGCTCGATGGCGTTCGGGCTGGCGAGATGATTGCGCCGCTGCTCGACGGGAACACGCCGCAGCGTGATGCCGGTTCTGTCATCATCATTATGGCCACAGATGCACCGCTGGATGCACGTCAGTTAAAACGTATCGCGAAGCGGGCCGGTGCCGGTCTGGGCCGGCTGGGCAGTTACTGGGGCCACGGCTCGGGCGATATCGCGGTGGCATTTTCCACGCAACCGCTGCCGCAACCGCCGCAGGACGACACGCTGGAGCCGCTGCTTGCCGCGGCAGCAGATGCAACTGAACAGGCGGTACTGGATGCCCTGTTGAGCGCAGAGGCTGTTACCGGCTTTCGCGGTCACCATCGCCCCTCACTGACGCAGATTCTGGACAGGTTAACCTCATGAAAATTTTTATCTCAGCCGACATTGAAGGCATCGCGGGCGTCATGCGTCCGGAGCAGTGTACACCCGGTCACCCGGAGCATCAGATCGCCCGTGGTCTGATGGAGCAGGAAGTGAATGCCGCAATTGAGGGGGCATTCGCAGGCGGGGCAACGGAAGTGGTGGTTGCCGATAGCCATGCGCAGATGACCAATTTACGTGCGGAAAATATCGATCCCCGCGCCCGACTGGTGCAGGGCAAACCTCGCTGCCTGTCGATGGTGGAAGGGATAGAACAGCAGCGGTTCGACGGGCTGTTTCTGGTGGGATTTCACAGCGCAGCAGGTGAACCCGGCGTACTGGCGCATACCATCAACGGTCGTGCATTCTGGCGTATCCATATCAATGGCCTGGTGATGGGAGAAACCGATATTTATGCCGCCGCCGCCGCGGAGCACGGCACGCCCTTGCTGCTGGTCACCGGCGACGATCAGTTACAGCGCTGGATTGCGGAACACTACTCAGCGGTCGATTACGTCTGTGTAAAACGCGCCATTTCGCATACCTGCGCGGAATCCATCAGTCCGACAGCGGCACAGCGTGCGATTTGTGCCGCGGCAAGTGCTGCACTGCAACATCCCCCTCAGGCGAGCACGACCCGCCTGACGGCGCCTTACGCTATGCGGCTTCAGGCCATTAAACCGGTGCTGGCCGATCTGTTCAGTTTGATCCCTGGCGTCACGCGCCTTGACGCCGTTACCGTGGGCTATCAGGCGGAGAAAATGGAGACGTTGATCAGCCTACTCAGTGCATTCTCCTATCTGGCGAGTACCCAGTCATAGCGAAATTATCCCGGGCTGCATGCAACGTCAGCCCGTTCAGGCTGCCTTTCCTTTTCTCCTGAGACCGCGCTGCCAGGCACACGCCTGTACTGCGGGCTGCGCCTGCGCATCCTCACGCAGGCGAGTCAGGATTGCTGCTGGCTTAAACCCGCTGAACCCGCGCGTCTGCCCAGGGCTCCTTTTACTGCACAACGGCAGTGCGACCCCCGCTCTCTGCAGAGGCTTCAGACGGGACTGCCAGGTGCGGATGGGGGCGATACAGGCCACTGAGCCTGCACCGGTTTTGCGGTACAGTTTTTGCAACAGGATATTGATTGCTCTCTCACCCTGCGCCTGGACCTGATTGTGCAGACTGTCGGAGAGGCCCCCGTTTTCGGTATTCCATCCAGGGTAAATATTCATGCGGCTCCGCCATATAGAGGTTTTTCAGGCCATCGTACAAACCGGCAGCATCAGCGCTGCGGCGCGCTTGCTTAATGTCTCGCAGCCGAATATCAGCCGTGTGCTGAATCATGCTGAACAGCAATTGGGATTTGCGCTGTTTGAGCGACGTGTACAGGGAATGAGTGTGACGGCAGAAGGGCGACGCCTTCTGCCGGAAATAGACGATCTCTGCCAGCGCCTGCAATCTATCACCCAGCTCACCGAACAGCTGCGGCGTGGCGAAGGGCAATTAGTCCGCGTCGGCGCGGCCCACGCGTTTGGTCAGATGGTGTTGGCACCCGCATTGGTCACCTGGCGGCAACAGATGGCCTCGGTCAGTGTCGAACTGGTCACCGAGCACTTTAGTACCTTATGCCAGATGATTCTGGATAATCAGCTCGATTTCGCGCTGGTTTTTGGTCAGCAGGTCGATGCGGATCTTCTGGCTGAACCTCTGTTTCAGTCTTCCATGGTCGCGCTGTTACCACTCAATCATCCCCGTAATGAACCCGTTACGCTGGCATGGTTATGCCACAATAATTTACTGATGATGCAGGCTCAGGATCCGCTTGGACGCGTACTTCACCGTGCGCTGCGCGATAAAAAATTGAATCCCGCCGTCTCGTTGTCGATTAAAACCTATTCGGTGATTGCGGATATGGTGCTGGCCGGCGGCGGCATGGGCGTCGTGGATCTCTTCACCGCCTGTCGTTATGCCGAACAGCTAAAGCTGCTACCCATAGCCCAACCCCTGCCGTTTGAAGTGATGCTGATCAGCCGCCGTGACCAGCCACAGTCGCAGTCCACTCTGCAACTTAAGCAGGTCATCCGTAACAGATTGTGGGAGATCGCCCGGCAGTGTGAAGCGCAGTTTATTCGTGGCTGAACACGCGCCGCTTTCAAATGAAGAGCAAGGGAAGGGGGTGTGCTCAGTCAGCTTCAGATTCGTGCGCTGACTTTTGCAGAAGAAAGAACCAAGCCAGAACAGAGAACCTTTTTTAGGTAATAATTGCGGCATTGGTGAAATGTGTGGACAGACACGATTGAGACGGCGTTCAAATGAAAAATCCACGCAACTGCGTGGATTGAATGGTTTCTGTGATTCTCATGAGATTTAATGAAACCTCATGAGACAACAAAACTTATTTAGACGTTAAACAGGAAGTTCATCACATCGCCATCTTTCACGATGTACTCTTTACCTTCTGAACGCATCTTGCCGGCTTCTTTAGCACCTTGCTCGCCTTTATAAGCGATAAAGTCCTCAAACGCGATGGTCTGGGCGCGGATAAAGCCTTTCTCGAAATCGGTATGGATTTTACCGGCTGCCTGAGGAGCCGTCGCGCCAACCGGGATGGTCCATGCACGGACTTCTTTCACGCCTGCGGTGAAATAGGTTTGCAGGTTCAGCAGGGAGTAACCGGCGCGGATAACGCGGTTCAGGCCCGGCTCTTCCAGCCCCAGCTCCGCCATGAACTCCTCACGATCTTCATCTTCCAGCTCGGCAATGTCCGACTCAACGGCGGCACATACGGGCACCACGACTGAACCTTCTGCTTCGGCGATAGCGCGCACCTGATCCAGGTACGGGTTGTTCTCGAAACCATCTTCATTAACATTAGCAATGTACATGGTGGGTTTCAGGGTCAGGAAGCTCAGATAGCGGATGGCTGCTTTGTCATCCGCATCCAGATCCAGTGAACGCAGCATGCCCGCTTCAGAAAGGTGCGGCAGGCACTTCTCCAGCGCAGCCAGTTCAGCTTTGGCATCTTTGTCACCGCCTTTAGCTTTCTTCTGCACACGCTGAATCGCACGTTCACAGGTCTCAAGATCGGACAGCGCCAGCTCAGTGTTGATGACGTCAATATCTTCAGCCGGGTTCACTTTACCTGCAACGTGGATGATGTTGTCGTTTTCAAAACAGCGCACCACGTGACCGATCGCTTCGGTTTCACGGATGTTGGTCAGGAACTGGTTGCCCAGGCCTTCACCTTTTGACGCGCCTTTTACCAGGCCCGCGATATCGACGAATTCCATGGTAGTCGGCACCACGCGCTGCGGCTTAACAATCTCAGAAAGCTGGTCGAGACGCAGGTCAGGCATCGGCACCACGCCGGTGTTTGGCTCAATGGTGCAGAAGGGGAAGTTAGCCGCTTCAATGCCCGCTTTAGTCAGCGCGTTAAACAGAGTGGATTTACCGACGTTCGGCAGGCCCACGATACCGCATTTGAATCCCATGGTTTAATACCCTTTATAACTGGATGGACAGCGCGCCAGAAGGCGGGCAGTCGGAGACGAATGGAAAAATTTCGCGCATTATACACGGAATTGTGACGATTCGGGCGTTTAAGCAGGCTTGAAGGCGTGCAGCCGATTCATCGCCTTGATGCGATCCTCTTTCAGCCACAGTTCGGTACAGCGCGCCGCTTCATCAATAGCATCATCAATCAGCTTCTGCTCACTGGCGGGCGGCTTGCCCAGCACAAATCCGGTCACCTTGTTGCGATCGCCAGGATGCCCGATACCGATGCGCAGCCGATGGAAATTGTTGTTGTTGCCCAGTTTGCTGATGATGTCTTTCAGCCCATTATGACCGCCATGCCCGCCGCCTTGCTTGAATTTAGCCACGCCGGGCGGCAAATCGAGTTCATCGTGCGCCACCAGGATCTCCTCCGGTGCGATGCGATAAAAGGTCGCCATCGCTGCCACCGCTTTACCGCTCAGGTTCATAAAGGTGGTCGGCACCAGCAGGCGCACATCCTCTTCAGCTATCGCCAGGCGGGCGGTATAGCCATAGAATTTGCCTTCTTCCTTCAGTGACTGATTGTGGCGCTTAGTCAGTAACTCCAGATACCAGGCACCCGCATTGTGGCGCGTGGCGGCATATTCAGCGCCCGGATTGGCCAGGCCCACAATCAGTTTAATGCTGCTCACAATGATTATCCTGCTGTTATCGCGAAAGGGCGTTAGTTTACTTCGCCACAGGCGAGATGACAAAGCACAAGCATCAAAATGGTTCAGGATAGTGATTAGTCATTTTCTATCTAAATCAACGAGCTGCAAGCAGGGCCAGTGCATTCTTTATGGCTGATGTGTGATCCAGTCCGCAACGCTGCCTTCAGCCATTGCCTAAACTTACCGTACTTAACATTGTGTGCGGTTATTAACTCATATGGATGGAGGTGCAGCATGAAACATCAACACTGCCGCGTAGCGGGTAACTGCTTGATGGTACTGGGATTAGTAACAATGGTGCTGGGCATTGGCTGTTCCATTATGAACCAGCTTCCCGCGCTCGACCTGCCACAGTCGCTGGCGCAGGGTGCCATTTTCAGCATCTTTCTGGGTGCACTGCTGTGGCTGGTGGGTGCGCGCGTCAGTGGGCGAGAGAAGATTGAAGATCGTTACTACTGGCTGCGTCACTATGACAAACGCTGCCGCCGATCGCCCAATTCACACCCTTAACGGGGGGCGGCTGGCAAGGGATGCTGCGCTGTGCAGTTCCGGCCACTGGCCTTGGCGTGATAGAGCGCCGCATCCGCCAATGCCAGTAAATCTTCAAAATCCTGCTGGTGGTGCGTGACAGTGGCAAAGCCAATGCTGACCGAATAGGTGATTGAATTGGGTTGCGACGCACAGACTGCCAGCCGGATGACCTCACACCACGCTTCTGCTTCCCTGGACCCTGCCGGAATTATCGCCGCAAACTCCTCTCCACCTAATCGCGCAAAACGCCCTTCAGACGGCAGTAACTCTCTGACAATCCGGCAAAAATGGATCAAAATTTGGTCACCCTGATGATGGCCATAACGATCATTAATGCTCTTGAAATGATCCAGATCGAACAGTATCGCGCTAAAAGGCCGTTTCTGACGGCGGCAACGCGCCACAATCTTCTCTGCTTCATTAAATAAGGCACGACGATTCCAGACGCTGGTCAGTGGATCGTGCAGAGAGGCATGTTTTAAGCTGACCTGCATCCGTTCATTGACCATCGCCATTATGGTAAACGTCAGCCCGATCACAAACAGAATCGATTCCAGGATAACGTAAACCGAGAAATTCGACCCGCCAATCGCGCCAGGTTGAGTGCTGGGAATCGCCGGGTCCAGTAACAGACGGAAAATGTGAAACAGCAGATGGATCCACAGCAGTAACTGCGCAGGCCAGAAAGTGGCTTTCAGCGTGTCTCGTGCCAGCCAGACCAGCTGAATCAGTGCGGTGGTGTAGGCGATGCAGGCGATGCAGAGTACCAGCACCCGTTTGGGTAAGCTGTAATAGAATGCCGGAAAGCAGCAGAGGAGTGCCCAGATCAGGGCGCCCAGCACCCAGTGCGTGCCGATGGGTTTGCCGCAGAAGTGCCGGAATGCATTTACTAATCCGCCATAAGCCAGCATCACTAACACGTTACCGACTGCAACCGGCAGAAAGTGCAGACCACTGCTACGCAGGCTACTCAGAAATACGGCAATCAGGGTAAAAACAAGTGACAGGCAGGTGAAGCCAAGAACCCGGTCATACTGCGATCCGATCCAGGCAAAAATCATAATGATGCTCAGAAACCCCAGCACATTAAGCTCGCAAATAAATAATGTATAGATATCGAGGCTCATGGTGGTCAGGTTCTTGTGAGGTGTGCGCTGCAAATTACCACTTAACGGCACAGTGCAGAAGCGGTGAACGCAGTGTTTTATTAAAAGAGTGAGTGGCGTTGAAAATCGGTGATTGAGGGGAAATTTATCGCGGAAAACTCAGAAAAAGAAGCGCGTTAATCGGAAGAAAGGCAGGCATAAAAAACCGGGCACAGGGCCCGGTTTAACGAAGATTAATGCTCGAACATCGCCGAGATAGACTCTTCGTTACTGATGCGGCGAATCGCTTCTGCCAGCATGCCAGATAGGGTCAGCGTGCGTACATTTGGCAGTGACTTAATCTCTTCAGAGAGTGGGATGGTATCGCAGACGATCACCTGGTCGAGTACAGATTTACGCAGGTTTTCAACCGCATTGCCGGAGAAGATCGGGTGGGTCGCATAAGCAAACACGCGCTTGGCACCACGCTCTTTCAGCGCTTCAGCCGCTTTGCACAGCGTGCCGCCGGTGTCGATCATGTCGTCGACCAGCACGCAGTCGCGGCCAGCAACGTCACCAATGATGTGCATCACCTGAGAAACGTTCGCGCGAGGGCGGCGTTTATCAATGATGGCCATATCGGTGTCGTTCAGCAGCTTAGCGATAGCACGAGCACGTACTACGCCACCAATATCGGGAGAAACAACAATCGGGTTTTCCAGTCCAATCTGCATCATATCTTCCAGCAGGATCGGGCTGCCAAATACGTTATCAACCGGGACGTCGAAGAAGCCCTGGATCTGCTCGGCGTGCAGGTCAACCGTAAGAACACGGTCAACTCCGACGCTGGAAAGGAAGTCTGCCACTACTTTAGCGGTGATAGGCACACGCGCAGAACGCACGCGGCGATCCTGACGGGCATAACCAAAATAGGGGATGACTGCGGTAATACGACCAGCAGAAGCACGACGCAGCGCGTCGACCATCACAACCAGTTCCATCAGATTATCGTTGGTGGGAGCACAGGTGGACTGGATGATGAAAATATCACCACCGCGTACATTTTCGTTGATCTGTACGCTCACTTCACCATCACTGAAACGCCCGACAGCGGCGTCGCCCAGGCTGGTGTAAAGGCGGTTGGCAATACGTTGTGCTAGTTCCGGGGTGGCGTTACCAGCAAATAGCTTCATATCAGGCACGAGAAGAACCTCAGGCTTTGCGTCCAGAGAATGAACGGCATGACTGTAACCGGCGCGTACGGTCATGAACGTTCACACGGGTGTGTTGATGCGAAAGGTGCAGCGTCCGGAACGTGGTGACACTGTCACGCATTCGCTAATCGCCTCGCAGGGTACGCTGTAGCGGCGAAACATTTACGCCCCGGGCTACAAATCCGCGCACCCCATTCGGGGCAAGCTCCAGCACCTGACGGGCAGCGGACTCGGTGTCGAATTCAGCAAACACACAAGCGCCCGTGCCAGTCAGGCGTGACGGCGCGTATTCTAGCAGCCAGGAAACAAGCTCATCAACCTCACGAAAACGTTTTCTTACCACTGCTTCACAATCATTGGCGAAGGGTAAGGCTAAAAGCGTCGATAAACTGCGCGATGGGGTATCGCGCGTCAGTTCGGGGTCGTTGAATATCACTGGGGTGCTGATGTTTACGCCGGGATGCGCGACAAGATACCACTTTTCTTCCGGCTCTGCGGGCTGAAGTTGTTCACCCACGCCCTGTGCAAAGGCCGCAAAGCCCTTAACGAACACCGGCACATCGGCGCCCAGCTTTACGCCGATAGCCGCAAGCTCATCCGGTGTGAAGCCGGTTTGCCACAGATGATTCAGCGCGACCAGGACGGTCGCCGCATCAGAAGAGCCGCCACCAATGCCGCCGCCCATGGGCAGCCGTTTCTCGATGGCAATCTGCGCCCCCGCGCCCGCGGGCAGGCGATGGTTGACCAGCGCCGCCTGCTTCAGCATGTTCGCGGCGCGCACAATCAGGTTGTCCGCATCCGCGACGCCCGCCACCGGTGTTAACAGCTGAATTGAATCGCTGTGATCAACGGTAATCTGCAACTGATCACCGTAATCCAGAAACTGAAATAGCGTCTGCAGGTTGTGATAGCCGTCGGGACGACGGCCGGTGATGTAGAGAAAAAGATTCAGTTTTGCCGGGGCAGGCCAGTGGGTGATCATTGAACGGTCCAGCCGTCCATACGCAGTTTAATCCGCTGATCACCCTCTTTCAGTTCCAGGCTGGACGGCAGCGGCGGGGTGACTTTGCTGTCGTAACCCGCGATAGAAACCTGCCAGTTCTGACCGTCGCGGCTATAGTTCAGGCTGCGTAGCTGATAGCTTTCGTTAAGCTGATAGTCGCTGGCATCGCCTGGCAGACCCATCATCCACTGGCGCAGGTTGGCCAGCGGGATGTTCATGCCGGTCAGCTGCGAAATCATTTTCTGCGCATCGTTGCTGACGTAGCGCTTGCCCTTGTTATCGACGATCTGCACCACTGAACCTTGTGCATCGAGCTGCAGTTCGGTACTGCCGAGCGGATTGGTCAGCAACAGGCGATAGCGATCGGGTGCGGTCTGCTGCCAGTTAAAGCGGGCATAGACTTTCTGCTTGTCGGAAAGGTAGGCAAAGGCACCGCGGGTCTGGTAGTGCGTGACCTTTGAGACCGCCTGCTGATGCTGTTGCCATTGTGGCGCGGTAGCGCTGGGGCCAGGCCCTTGCGGTTCATTGACGCTACAGGCCGCCAGCAGCACGCTAGCAAGGGGCAAAAGGCGCAACAGATTGCGTGGTGAATTAAGCATCAAGTGGTCATCTCCTCGGACACATTTATTATTCGTAACGGATAACGCTAACCGTCCCGGTTTTAACCGTCAATGCTGTTATGCAGCAAATTGAGCACGAACAGGTTAATCTTATTACAGTCATAGCCTTTGTATGGCTTTTCTTGATCTGCCGCATCTTGTAGAATGCGCCTCACAAAACCCTGACATTAATTGGGACATCCCAACCAAAACCGCCATGACGCTGCTCGCTCTCGGAATCAATCACAAGACAGCCCCCATTGCTCTGCGCGAACGTGTCTCGTTCGGGCCGGAGGTGCTTGAGCAGGCGTTAAACAGTCTGTTATCACAGCCAATGGTGCAGAGCGGCGTGGTGTTGTCCACCTGTAACCGGACTGAACTCTACCTGAGTGTAGAGCAGCAGGCCGATTTACAGGCGCGTCTGGTGAGCTGGTTATGCAATTATCATCAGCTGGATGAAGAGGATGTGCGAAACAGCCTCTACTGGCATCAGGATAACGAGGCGGTCAGTCACCTGATGCGCGTCGCCAGCGGACTCGATTCATTGGTACTGGGCGAACCCCAGATCCTCGGGCAGGTAAAAAAAGCGTTTGCCGACTCCTCACGTGGTCAGGCACTGAGCAGTGAACTGGAACGCATGTTCCAGAAAACCTTTTCTGTCGCCAAACGCGTGCGCACGGAAACTGATATCGGTGCAAACGCCGTTTCAGTGGCGTTTGCCGCCTGTACTCTGGCGCGTCAGATCTTCGAATCGCTCTCCTCGGTCAATGTGTTGCTGGTTGGCGCAGGTGAAACCATTGAGCTGGTGGCACGTCATCTGCGTGAACACCAGGTCAAAAATCTGATCATCGCCAACCGCACCCGCGAGCGTGCCGAAACGCTGGCGGCGGAAGTGGGTGCTGAGGTGATCACGCTGGCGGAGATCGATGCCCGTCTGGCAGAAGCCGATATTATTATCTCGTCAACCTCCAGTCCGCTACCGATTATCGGCAAGGGGATGATGGAGCGTGCCCTGAAAGCGCGACGTAATAAGCCGATGCTACTGGTCGATATTGCGGTACCGCGCGACGTGGAGCCGGAAGTGGGCGATCTGCCTAATGCTTATCTCTACAGTGTGGATGACCTGCAGGCGATCATCGAGCAGAACCTGGCGCAGCGCAAAGCGGCAGCGGTTCAGGCCGAAAGCATCGTAGTACAGGAAAGCAGCGAATTCATGGCGTGGCTGCGCTCACAAGGCGCGGTCAATACCATACGTGAGTATCGTTCTCAGGCGGAAGAGATCCGCGCTGAGCTGGAAGGCCGTGCGTTGCAGGCGCTGCAGCAGGGTGCCGATCCGCAGAAAGTCTTGCAGGAACTGGCGCACAAGCTGACCAACCGTTTAATACATGCTCCAACCAAATCACTTCAGCAGGCCGCCCGCGACGGCGATAATGAACGCCTGCAGATTTTACGCGACAGCCTGGGTCTCGATTAGGCACACCGCTGTCGCCACCTGTTACGGGAACCCCACATTTAAATGAAAACCTCTATAGTTGCCAAACTGGAAGCCCTGCAGGAGCGCCACGAAGAAGTGGAAGCGATGCTGGGCGATGCTGGCGTGATCGCCGATCAGGAGCGTTTCCGTGCGTTGTCACGCGAATATGCTCAACTGACCGATGTGACCCGGTGCTTCCGCGACTGGCAGCAGGTGCAGGAAGATATCGAAACGGCGCAGCAGATGCTCGACGATCCTGAAATGCGTGATATGGCGCAGGAAGAGTTGCAGGAAGCGCGTGAGAAGGGCGATGCGCTGGAGCAGCAGCTGCAGGTGCTGTTACTGCCCAAAGATCCTGATGATGAACGGGCCTGTTTTGTCGAAGTGCGCGCCGGAACCGGCGGCGATGAAGCGGCAATTTTCGCTGGCGATCTGTTCCGCATGTACAGCCGCTATGCTGAAGCGCGTCGCTGGCGTGTGGAGATTGTCAGCGCCAACGAAGGCGAGCATGGCGGGTACAAAGAAGTCATTGCCCGCGTCACCGGCGACGGCGCTTATGGCCGCATGAAATTTGAATCAGGCGGACACCGGGTGCAGCGCGTGCCGGAGACTGAATCACAGGGCCGTATTCATACCTCAGCCTGTACCGTGGCCGTGATGCCGGAAATCCCTGAAGCGGAACTGCCAGAGATTAATGCCGGTGACCTGAAAATCGACACCTTCCGCTCATCCGGCGCAGGCGGTCAGCACGTTAACACCACCGATTCTGCCATTCGTATTACCCACCTGCCAACCGGCATTGTGGTGGAGTGTCAGGACGAACGTTCTCAGCATAAAAACAAAGCCAAAGCGCTGGCGGTGCTGGGCTCACGTATTCACGCTGCCGAAATGGCCCGCCGTCATGCCGCAGAAGCCAGTACCCGACGCAACCTGCTGGGCAGTGGCGATCGTTCTGACCGTATCCGCACCTACAACTTTCCGCAGGGTCGCGTAACCGATCACCGTATCAACCTGACCATCTACCGTCTGGATGAGGTGATGGAAGGGAAAATCGACAGCCTGATTGAGCCGATTGTGCAGGAGTACCAGGCGGATCAGCTGGCGGCGCTGGCTGGTCAGGATTAATGGATATTCGTCACTGGCTGAAACAGGCCGTCGCTACGCTCTGCGGGGGTGACAGTCCGAAGCGTGACGCAGAGATCCTGTTAGGTTTCGTGACCGGTAAATCACGTAGCTGGTTGATTGCCTTTGATGAAACGCCGCTCAGTGACGAGCAGCTCGCGCAGCTGGATAGCCTGCTGGCACGTCGCGCCCGGGGGGAACCTGTGGCGCATCTGGTGGGCGAACGTGAGTTCTGGTCGCTGCCCTTACGCGTCAATGACGCCACGCTGATCCCCCGGCCGGATACTGAACTGCTGGTTGAACAGGCGCTGGCACATCTGCCCGAGACACCCGCAGCTATTCTGGATATGGGCACCGGCACCGGGGCGATTGCGCTGGCGCTGGCCAGCGAGCGGCCCGACTGTGAGGTGACCGGCGTGGATCGCATTGATGCCGCTGTTGAACTGGCGAACAGTAATGCGCAACAGCTCCGCCTCACCAACGCCACCTTTCTGCTCAGTCACTGGTTCCAGGCGCTGCCTCGGCAGCGATTTACCCTCATCGTCAGCAACCCACCCTATATTGATGCCAGCGATAGTCATCTGGAGCAGGGCGACGTGCGTTTTGAACCGCGCAGCGCGTTGGTAGCCGATGAATCGGGCCTGGCGGATCTGCGCACGCTGATCGAGCAGGCACCCGAGTGGCTGCTACCGGAGGGCTGGCTGCTGCTGGAACATGGCTGGCAGCAGGGCGAAGCAGTGGCCTCGCTGATGCAGAAAAATGGCTATCACGGCGTTGAGACCGTCCGTGATTACGGCGGCAACCCGCGAGTGACCTTAGGTCAGTTCCTCTTATAAAAGCGCTTTGAAAAGGATTCATGATGTACGCCTTTTATCCCCTGATTAAGAATCTGCACCTGTTCACGGTGGTGCTCACCGTGACGCTGTTTCTGCTGCGGTTTTACTGGCTGCGCCGTGGATCGGCGATGATGACAAAACGCTGGATACGCATCCTGCCGCACGCCAACGACACCCTGTTACTGGTGACCGGCGTCTCGCTGGTGATGATTACCCACTTCTATCCTTTCACGCCGCAAGGAAGCTGGCTGACGGAGAAGCTATTAGCGGTTATCATCTACATCGCCTTAGGATTTGTGGCATTGAGTCGCCGTCCACGCACTGATCGCACCCGCTGGATCGCTTTTCTGGTAGCGTTAATCGCCCTGGTGACCATCATAAAGCTGGCGCTGACCAAAATGCCGTTATGGGGATAGTATGACCTCGACCGAACAATTAGATTTCAGCCAGACCCCGCTGTGTGAAGCGGTGATTGGTGCCACGCTTGCCATCCGCGCCGATTTCCCGGCGTTGTCGGTGGAAGCGCAACTTGCGGCGTTAGTCGCCGAAGCGCGTGACTATGTCAGCCATACAGAAGATGCTGACATGCAGCTCGAGAAACTGCTGGAGCTCTTCTATCGCCAGTGGGGATTTGGCGGTGCCAGCGGTGTCTACAATCTTTCTGATGCGCTCTGGATCGACAATGTGCTGAAGACCCGTCAGGGTACGGCAGTGTCACTGGGTGTCATTCTGCTGCACATTGCCGCCGAGCTGGAACTGCCACTGATGCCGGTGATTTTCCCGACACAGCTTATTTTGCGCGCCGACTGGATTGATGGCGATAAGTGGATGATCAACCCGTTTAATGGCGAAACGCTTGACCGGCACACGCTGGAAGTGTGGCTCAAAGGCAATATCAGCCCGACAGCGCGCCTGTATGACGATGATCTCGACGAAGCCAAAACCGTCACCGTGATGCGGAAGATGCTCGACACGCTCAAAGCGGCGTTGATGGAAGAGAAGAAGATGGAGCTGGCGTTGAACGTCAGTCAGGTGCTGTTACGTATCGATCCTGATGATCCCTACGAAATCCGCGATCGCGGTTTGATCTATGCACAGCTGGAGTGCGAACATATCGCCCTGAATGATTTAACGTACTTCGTTGAACAGTGTCCTGAAGACCCGGTCAGCGAAATGATCAAAGTTCAGATTCACGCAATCGAACAAAAACAGGTCACGCTGCACTAAGCGGACCCACTGAAAAGGAAAGGGCATGACACAGAAAGTCGTGAGTATTGGCGATATCAACGTCGCAAACGATCTGCCATTTGTGCTGTTTGGCGGGATGAACGTGCTGGAGTCGCGCGACCTGGCGATGCGCATCTGCGAGCACTACGTCACCGTGACAAATAAACTCGGTATTCCTTACGTGTTTAAGGCGTCGTTTGATAAAGCGAACCGCTCCTCTATTCACTCTTACCGTGGCCCAGGCCTGGAAGAGGGGATGAAGATTTTCCAGGCGCTGAAGCAGACTTTCGGCGTAAAAATCATTACCGATGTCCATGAAGCCTCACAGGCGCAGCCGGTATCCGAAGTCGTTGATGTGATCCAGCTACCCGCTTTCCTGGCGCGTCAGACGGACCTGGTGGAAGCGATGGCGAAAACCGGCGCGGTCATCAACGTCAAAAAGCCACAGTTCGTCAGCCCGGGTCAAATGGGCAATATCGTTGATAAGTTCGCTGAAGGCGGCAACGAGCAGGTTATCCTGTGCGATCGCGGCAGCAACTTCGGCTACGATAATCTGGTTGTCGATATGCTCGGCTTTAACGTGATGAAGAAAGTCACCAAAAACAGCCCGGTAATTTTTGATGTGACCCATGCGCTGCAGACGCGCGATCCGTTTGGCGCGGCATCGGGCGGTCGTCGTGCGCAGGTGGCTGAGCTGGCGCGTGCCGGTATGGCGGTCGGCATTGCCGGTCTGTTTATCGAAGCGCACCCCGACCCTGAACACGCCCTGTGTGACGGCCCATCCGCGTTGCCGCTGGATAAGCTGGAGCCGTTCCTGATGCAGATGAAAGCAATTGACGATCTGGTGAAAAGCTTCCCGGAACTCGATACCAGCAAATAAGTTTGCTGCAAAAAAAAGAGCGATTAATCGCTCTTTTTTTTCGTCTGAAATCCGGTGCTGTTACAGCATGATGGTCATCAGGTAACCGATAAACAACGCCAGATGGGCTGCACCGTTCAGCACATTGGTGCGCCCGGTCGAGAAAGAGATCTGACAGAGAATCAGTGACGCCATCATAATCACCATTTGCGGTGGCTCCAGCCCGAATATCAGCTCCTGTCCGGTCAGGGTGGCGATAATGGTCACCGCCGGCACCGTTAATGAGATGGTCGCCAGCACTGAACCAAAGAACAGGTTCATGGCGCGCTGCACCTGATTCATCAGCACTGCCCTAATCGCCCCCAAACCTTCCGGTGAGAGGATGAGCAGGGCTACCAGGAAGCCGGTAAACTGTGCCGGTGCATGTAAATCCGTGAGCAGGCTTTCCAGCGTATTGGCATTCATCTTGGTCACGGCAATGACCGCAATCAGATGCACAATCAGCCAGGTGGTATGCCAGATGCTGCTGTGCGCGGAGGGTTTACCATGATGCGGGTCACCATCGTCGCTTTCATCCTCATGCTCATAAATAAACAGGCTCTGGTGCGTTTTGGTCTGAATCAGCAGGAAAACGCCATACATTGCCGCTGAAATCGCCGCGATCAGCAGTGACTGGGTCACCGAGAAGTTACCGCCAGGAAGAGCGTTGGGAAACACCAGCACCAGAATCGCCAGTGGGAAGATAGCAATCAGATATTGTTTTACGCCCGCCAGATTAACGTACTGCGTCGCAAATTTATTTCCACCCAGCAGCAGCGCAAAGCCGACCAGCCCGCCAGTCACAATCATGACAATCGAATAAAGCGTATCGCGCATCAGCCCGGGTGCGGCATCACCGGTCGCCATCAGTGCCGAGATCAGGCTCACTTCCAGAATCACCACGGATAGACTCAGGATCAGGGAGCCATAGGGCTCACCGAGTCGGTGGGCCAGGACGTCTGCGTGACGCACGACACTAAAAGCGCTACTCAGAATGGCAATCAGCGCCATTAAGTTGATACCGACCACGACCGGAAATGAGGTTTGAGCACCAAAAAAATAGAGTATACCCAGCGTGATAATGGGAAATATCAGCGAGAATTCCTTATGACGTGTTTTTTCATGTGAAGGCATTCACCATCCTCTCTGGTTAATGATTATCCGGGCACAGCGAGTGCTGCTGTTAGAAATATAATCAGTTTTAAAGCAGGACGCAGTTTATCTTTTCACCGGTCAGATCGGGAGAAATTTACTACTTTTTACTTAAAAGTAATATAAGGTCGAAGCAGTATTAACCTGATGTTATCTCAAATAATGCAATATTAATCAGTCTACAACACTTTCGACTTATCTATCTATCTGACCGATTTCCGTCAGAATGCTTGTTCAACATTGTTAGTTGTGTGCCTCGCTCAAGCATTCTGATTTGAAACTCTGATAAGTTGCTGTTTGTATTTTTGTTCTGTTGCACCAGGCTTAGTATGAATCCCTAAACTGAGGAGCAGTTATGCCTTACTCTACCCGAAGCGACTTACCTGACAGCGTAAAACACGTGCTTCCCGCGCATGCACAGGATATTTATCAGCAGGCATTTAACAGCGCGTGGCAACAATATAAAGAGGCTGAGGATCGACGCGGCGATGATTCGCGGGAAGAGGTGTCGCATAAAGTTGCCTGGGCAGCCGTGAAGAAAGAGTATGAGAAAGGTGATGACCTTAAGTGGCATCCTAAACGTTAACGCAGACGGTAGGCTGTTTACACCAAAGGGCCAGGATTACCTGGCCCTTTCTTTTGCTGGCGTTATCAGGTTTATCTGGTTTTTTTTAACCTGCGATCGGAATCACACTTGAAACCCCGCGCGGAAATAGATTAATGTCAATTTGATGAACGAAACGCAGCACCATTTTGGAGATCATGTTACAGGAGCCATTCTGCAGGACGCTGTTGACGTTGAGGAGGTCGCATTGCTTACCCGGGAATTTCTATTAAAAGCGGATTGTAAAACGTCGTTCGGGGATATCGAAGATACGCTGCTCTGGAGTGGTGAGCAGCGTGCGGCCTCGCTGGCAGCCACGCTGGCCTGCCGTCCCGATCACAACCCGGTTTGGATCTTTGGTTACGTCTCGCTGATGTGGAACCCGATTTTTGAGGCAGATGAAGTGGCATCCGGTTCGCTTGAGGGCTGGCATCGCGCTTTCTGCCTGCGGCTGATTGCCGGACGTGGCACAGCCACGCATCCCGGCCGCATGCTGGCGCTGAAGCAGGGCGGCAGAACCAGTGGTCTGGCGTTTCGTCTGCCGGAAGATCGGCTGCATGAAGAGCTGGCGCTGCTGTGGAAGCGTGAGATGATCACCGGCTGCTATCTTCCTACCTGGTGTGAATTACAGCTTGAGGATGGCCGCAGCGTCACTGCGCTGACTTTTATTATGGACCCACGTCATCCGCTCTATGAATCGGACTCCTGCCCGGAGGCGATTGCGCCCTTAATCGCGGCGGCAAGCGGCCCGCTAGGTTCGAATGCGCAATATCTTTTTGCGCTGGAAGAGGAACTCACCCGACGTGGCATGGAGGAGGAGAGTCTGAGCCGGCTCGCGCATCAGGTGCGAATGTTGCAGCAATCCTGCCTGAAACAGGCCTGAAACAGGCCTGAACAGGGTCAGAAGAACAGAAAAAGGGCGCGACGCCGTCGCGCCCTTTTTCGATCTGGCGGCTAGTTACCGGGATTAATCAGCCAGGTGCCGGGCTTATCGATGGTCAGAGATTGTGTGTGCATCTCACTGCCATTCTTAACGTCAATTTTGTACTGTCCCGCCGCCAGATTCAGCGCGGCAAATCCGCTGCTGCCAGGTTTAACTTCGACGGGTTGTCCGTTAAGCACCACGCTTTCCCCGCTTTCCAGCTTAAGATAGACCGTCGCCAGCGCGGCGGGCACGGCGGCCCTGGGCGGGGTCGATGCGGGTACCTGGGTCGCTGCTGCGTGGTTGTTGACCAGATCCGGCGTCGCGCTGTGACGATTAGCCAGCCAGATGGCGACGACCACTGCCAGAATGGCCACGGCAGCCAGGCCCAGCATTGCCGGCGACAGTTTGCGCATCGGGCGCGGTGTGACAGGTTCAGCAGAGGCGGCGGCATGATTCATCGCGATTACGATCGGCGGAGCAGCCTCAGCCGGTTCCTCGATCGGCAGAGCCGGTGGCTCGCCAGGCACCGGGAAGCTATTAACCACTGCTTCCACATCACTGACCGGCAGATCAATCAGCGCGGCAAACGCATCGATTGTTTGTGGGCGATCGCCGGGTTTCATTGCCAGCGCGCAGTCAATGGCATGTAACAGCGGCAATGAGTAGCCTTCTGGTTGACGTTCCACCAGCGGCTGATAATTATCTTCAATGCAGCGCACCACGCTCACCGGCGGCGGATTACCGGTAATCAGGCTATGCAGCACCGCGCCCAGAGCGTAGATATCGGTCCACGGTCCCTGTTCAACTTCACCCTCTTCGCTGTACTGCTCAATGGGCGCAAAGCCAGGTTTAAGCATGATTTCCGTTTCGTCAGAGAGGTTGCCAATCTCTTTACGCGCCGAGCCGAAGTCCAGCAATACCGGCAGCTGGTTCTCCTGAAGCTGAATGTTGTCGAGCGAGATATCGCGATGCAAATAGCCGGCCTGATGGATGGTGCTGATGGCCCCCAGCAGCGGGGGCAGCAGGCGGCGGATCCAGGCTTCAGAGATCGACTCAGGGCTGGTGACCTGCCACTCTTTCAGCGTCATGCCGCTGTAGAAGAGCGTGCCCATATAGGCCGTGCCGTTCTGCTCCCAGAAGCGCAGCACGTGCAGCAGTCCGGGATGATTAAAGCGGGCCAGCAGACGCGCTTCCTGAATAAAGCTGTTCAGACCTGCATTAAACAGCTTCTGGAAACGCTCACCGCGCAGCTCTAACGTTAAATCGGCGGCACGCACTGCCAGCGACACCGGCATGTACTCTTTGATGGCTATAGTGCGTTCAAGCTGGTGATCCCACGCGCGATAGACGATGCCGAAGCCGCCGCCTCCGATCACTTCCTTGATCTCAAACTCATTGAAACGGTATCCGTCAGGCAGGGCATTTGGAACAGTTTTCGGATTATCATTTGCCGACATAGTGAACTCTCTGAACACGGCCTGCTCGCCAGGCTGCGCGGTAATTAATTGATGTTACGCCAGGCACCAATGGCAGGATCAACCAGATCCGCGTGCAGGGTGTCGATGAGTAACACATTCACTTTTTGCTGTGGCATGAAATAAGGCGCCCACTGGTGGCGCAAAGTATCGACTTGCGATTTCACAGCGTCAGCATCCTGCTGCGCAGCATTCTTATCCATCTTTATTAACAGGGCACCATTGAAGCGCCAGACATGTTGTCGGGCATCAAAGGGCAGCACCAGCCAGCTATTGGTAGCATCCGGGCGAGTCACAATCATGCGCTGATTATTCGCAGCGATAACCTCCAGCTTGCTGTCCGGGATCGTCAGGTTGGCGATGGGATAGCCCTGATAAAAGGTGACAGCAACCGGCGTGGCGTGATCCGGGGTTACCAGCGTCAGTTCACTTTTTCCTTCTGCCCAGCCATCGGGCGAACACTGTTGCTTATTGACGTCCGGGATAAACAGAGTCTGGGCAGTTTCATCCCAGGCGGTACGAAAATGGCAGCCGCTGGGGAGATCAAAATGTTGCAGCGGCGTGCTGTTGGCGGGCCGTGACAGATCGAGCGGTGCGGCATTGCTATCACTGGCACTGGCTGTGGCATCCGCCATCACGATAGGGCGCCAGTTCTGTAACTTACTGGCGCTGCCGCTAGCCAGTACGCCACCTTCTTTGTTGGTCATCTGCCAGGGCAGCTCGTCCAGCAAGCCGCACTGATTCGCAAGCAGGGTGCCAACGCGCGGTAAAAAGGTAGTCAGTACTGCCGAATCCTTACTTTTGCCGGAGACAATGCGCAGCGGCAGCGTCTCTTTACACCAGTCGTCAGGCGCTTTACTCACCACGTTATCGATATAGACCTCCAGCGCCAGGCTGGGGGAATAGACCACACGATAATTTTCTGCCTGGGCGTGAAAGGCAATCAGCAGAGTGATGATGCCGGGCAACCACAGTTTCATAAGGATCCTTGGAATCAAAAACGAGGCGGCAGGAAGCGCGCCGAATCAGCCAGTGAATAGAGCAATGTTGCCTCCTCCGGCTCACCAATCCAGACCGCCAATGCGCTGAGATTATCTTTCTTAACATTGCGGCTCACCGCCTGTTCCATCAGTGCCAGCCACTCTTCGCAGGCATTCACCATACGCAGCGCCTGTTCCATTTCATCACTGGTCAGATTCAGCCAGAAACCATCGGTGCAGACCAGAAAGGCGTCGCCATCCTCCAGCGCCATCTCTTGCGAGAAACTCACTAAGCGAGACGGTTCTGCACCGAGCGCATTATAGAGTAAATTACTGTTAATACCGGTATTTTCATAGCCCGCTTCTTTCAGTTGCTGGGCAAGACTGTGATCACGCGTCACCTCGTGAAGCACTCCGCGCCGGAAGTGATAAACCCGGCTGTCACCAGCATGCGCCCACCATGCGCGCTGTTTTTCCCGGTCAATAAACAGGGCCGCCAGGGTGGTACTCATACGTGAAAATTTCGGATTTTTACCCTGTGCCTCATGCAGCGCTAAGCGGCACTGTTCAATCGCCTGGCGGGTTATCTCCGGTGTAAAGTCGGCGTTCGCCTGTAACTGGCTCAGCAGGGTGTCGCGCACCAGCTGCGCCGCCATCTCGCCGCCGGGCAGACCGGCCACGCCATCACAGACGACAAAACAGGCTTTGCGTTCATCCAGCTCTGCGCCGGTGCGATCCTGATTCTCATCGCGTAGCCCCTGCTGGCAGCGGCTGGCAAAAACGATTTTCATGCTTCATCTACCCGCGTCTGAGAGTCCTTATACTGATTCACCTCCATGTCATAGGCATGAAGAAAGGCCTCGCCAAACAGGGTATGGAAATCATCTTCGATTTCGCCAGCAGTACGCTGGTAATTACGGATAAAGTAGTCCCACATTGCCGCCTTTTTCGCGGTGGAAAAAGGCAGTTTAGAGACGACGCCATCAGCGCGTGCCTGCTCCTCCAGCCGTTGAGGATTAAAGGATTGCAGCATCGCGGCAATAATGGCGCGGATACCGGCAATCATGCCCAGCTGGTGGGCCTGAAGATCGACCAGCGCATCGCGCACCGCCTGTTCCGGCGGCATAAATCCGGGCATCTGGCTCTGATACATCTGCATCAGCACGGTTTTGCCAGAGGGGAGGATCTTGAACGGGTTGTTAGCCTCATTCAGGATCATCGTCATGTCTGCTTTTACACCGCGCTTGAGAATCGATCGCGATGAGAGCAGCGCTACGGTGCCCTGGGAAAAGAGGCTCAGCATCCGGCCAGTAATACGCATCTGCTCTTCGTCAACCGGCGTGGTGTGACCGTTGCTCAGTCCCATACCGTCCAGCAGTGCGGCGATCAGCCGATCCTGCTCCACCGGCTGTACCACCAGCGCCCGACGCGGCTCACTGGCCTGCGGATCGATCGCCAGCCGCGCATCATCGTGGCGCTCAAGGCGTGAAGCAGGCACCTCATTGACCAGCAAGCGGTCCTCAACTTCATGATGTTCGTGAATGCCTAGCGGATTCGCGGGCTGAGTGCTGTCGCCAGCAAACAGCGCTAGCGGATCGCTCTGCGTGTCGTGGCAGGCGGGGTCTCGCACTTCCAGCGCATAGTCACCGATTCGCAACGCATCGCCATGCTTCAGCAGAACCTGCATGCCGCGACCCAGGCTAATGCCGTTATGCTCCACTGGCGTCACGCTACCCTGGTTGGTCAGGCGGCACTCCCCGTCATGCGACAGGTGAACCAGCGCCTGCAGACGCGAAATGGCCCGCGTCTCGTCTGGCAGCACCAGATCGTTATCCTGACTGCGGCCAATGGTGCCGCCAGGCGGTTGAAACGCGACGCTTCTGACCGGAACATCCGTAGTGCTTTGCACAATGGTAAATTGCATGAGTTATCCCAGATTAAACGGCAAACGCATCAGGCCTCACTCGAACATCGGAGGATAGAGGCCATTACGTCCCGGCTGAGAACCTGCCGCCGGGTTAAACAGTAACGAAAACAGTTGCGCCGTGAGGTTGCCGCTGTGCTTGTGGGTCGCATGGGCAAAGCCATCACTGCGGTTGCTCCACCAGTAGCTCATATGCTGCTGAGGATCGAAACGTTCAGCCACTTCACGCCAGCTCAGCGTGCAGGGCAGATCCTGAAAACCGATCACATCCATGATTTCAGAGGGCTTGCGGGCGGGCACCAGCAGCGGCGGCACTGAACGTATCTGCTGCTCAAGCTGCTCGCCGTTCAGCGGCGTCTGAACCGCCCGTAACAGTGTTGCGCCCAGATCCTGAAACCAGTCACCGGAGATGGTCAGCTGAGCCGGATGCCACTGAGACAGCGGAAAGCTGTGCAGTGCCAGCAGCGGCCAGGCGCGTCCGACGCGGTCACAGGAGGGCAGTAAACAGCCCATCTGTATCTGTGGTCGTGTCGCGGTAACCGGCAGAACAAAATTCCACACCGGCGCATGAAGAAAGTTCGCGCTGTACGACCAGGCCTGCTGATGCCAGTGCATTAATCCTTGCTGGAACCAGTGATTCCACGGGCTAATCTGTTGCTCGCTCAGCCGACGGTGCAGAAAGTCACCGGTTGACGGCAGCTTGCCATACCAGCCGGGGGCCGTGTAAGCAGCCATGTTCACCTCACCATTACTCGCTATGCGAGTGTGATCGCGGGACCGGATGCAGAGGCGTACCCGCCAGCACGCCGTCCGCCTGGCCCGCAATGTTCAGATTTTCCGCCAGCTTGCGCATCATCAGGGCATTATCACGTGCATAAGGCGACGACTGAATTTGCTGATCCAGTAGCTGGCTCAGGTGCCAGTCGAGCTGCTGCAGATCGCGGGCGTTTATCGTATCGGGCAATGAACGCTGTAAATTTTGCAGCAGCCAGGCCCGTAAAAATTCGCCATCATAATTACGCGGTTGATAGAGCATCTGATAGGCGCGCAGCGCATTGCGGCTATAGGCGTTATCATTCCCCGGATCGTTGCGCAGAATGTTGGTGATCTGCTGCGCCACACGCGGCAGCAACAAAGACTTAAGCGCATTTTGATAAAGCACCCAGGCGGCATCGCTGACCTGACTCCCACGATATAAACCAGCCCGCATAGTAAGCGGCGGATTATCGAGAGAAAAACGTTCCGACAACGGCAATTTCACGAGGTTGTTCAGAAAGGGTAGCAGATCAAAAATATTATCAGCAGGTTGATGTATCACCTGCTGACTTTGCTCACGGATGACCGGTACACGCGCGGCAATCTGTTGCAGATAATGTTGATTCTGGTAGTAACTGATACCCCATAGGCTGGAGGCGATCAGCAGTGCGCCCGCCAGTACGCCGTAGCCAATCCAATGGAACAGTTGATTGCGGTGCTCCCAGCGACGGTTACTGCCGGCCAGGCCACTTTCTTTAAAAATCAGATCGCTGAGCAGGTCACGAATAAAGAAGCTCTGACCTTTGTTGCCCGGAATCGGACGATTACGGTTAACGCTGTCCCAGGCCGCAATTGAGTGATCCCCCGCCTGGCGCAACTGCAGTTTGCGGCTCAGTTCACCCATGACCCGATCAAAGGGCAGGCCTTCCTGGGTGCCGCTGGTGAAGAACAGGCCCCGCGGGCTCCAGGCAACCGCATCCTGATGGTCAGAGAAAACGATATCAAGATATTCATTCAGTAGCGGACGCAGCGAGGCGAACTCCTGCGGGAACAGGAAACACTCAGCGCGCTCGTTAAGGTCGCGCTCCTGGCTCATCTGCTCCGCCAGCTGCTGCTGCAATTGTTGTTCCAGCCGCTGAAACTGCTGACCAAAATGGTGATGCCAGTCATCTTTGTGCGACTTGCTCAGCTCACGGTTGAACGTGAAGCCCCAGATGGCGTCACGCCGTGCTTTATCCATGGAGCCGAAGTAGCTCATAAAGCCCTTGAGCAGATCGGTTTTTGTCACCATCACATAGACCGGAAAATGAATACCGGTCTGCTGATGCAGCTCCGCCATGCGCTCGCGTAGCGCGCTGGCCTGGGCGAAACGCGCTTCGGCAGAATCACTCAGCAGATCGGCGACGCTGATGGTCATGATCACACCGTTAATCGGCTGACGGGTGCGATAGCGTTTCAGCAGGTTGATAAAACTATGCCACTCCGCGGCATCGCGCACGCGCTGGCTCTCCTGCAGGGCGTAACGGCCAGCAGTATCAATCAGTACAGCACTATCAGTAAACCACCAGTCACAGTTGCGGGTACCCCCGACGCCGCGGACAGCACTTTTGCCCAGTGTATCGGTCAGCGGGAAATCGAGGCCCGCATTAAACAGCGCGGTGGTTTTACCGGCACCCGGTGCCCCCATCACCAGATACCAGGGGAGCTGATAGAGGTAATTAGCGTTAAAGCGTGAGAGCAGGCTCCCGCTGTGACGACGGCCAAACTGGGTGCGTTTGAGCTGCATCGCGGCTTCACTGAAGCGCTGATTGAGCCGCTCTTCAGTCATCTGACGTTCCGCCGGATCGTCGTTGCCCGCCAGCTGGAGCTGGGTCAGTAAGCGGCTGTTAAACCAGGCGCGATAAAGCGACGGAATCAGCTGGAACAGGATCCAGAGAAAGTAGAGGGCGGTTACGGTGAGCTGGCGAGGCAGCACAGGTTCCAGGGGACGCGCTTCGCCCCATGACCAGAACGGCCCCAGCATCCAGATCAGACAGCTCAGCGCCGTGACGCCAATAAAGCTCCACAGCAGGCGATGCGTTAGCAGCAGGCGAAGAGAAGCGCGCATTATTGTGCTCCTTGATGATTACTGAGCGTTTCAGGCGCGGCAAACAGGGTGATTTCAACGCGGCGGTTGCGGGTCCGGTTTTCGCTGCTGTCGTTAGGCAGCAGCGGATCGCTGTCACCGCGGCCTTCAGAGCGTACCGTATGACCGCCCTCGAGCTGCAACTGCAACAGCTGGGTAATCGCACGGGCGCGGGCAAATGAGAATTCGTAGCTGGAGGCAAAACGGCTGTTATCCACCGGATGGTCGTCGGTAAACACGGAAACCAGAATGGTCCCTTTGACATCTTTCATCGCAGTTGAGACGCGGGCAAGCAGCGCGCGGCCCACCGGATTGATCACCGTGCCCTGCTCGGCAAACAGTTTGTCTGCGGGGATGATCACTTTGCTGCCAAAGGCACCATCACTGACTTCGAGCTGCCCGGCAGCTATAACATCATTGAGGCGCTGACGCAGGTCGAGCAGCGCCTGCGGGGAAGAGGGGCGGCGTCCAGCGGTAATCTGCGGCAGCGGCGTCTGATAGATGGTGCGCAGCAGCGGTTCGGCGGCAATACCAAGCCGCCAGTTCAGGCCACTGTAGATCAGGCACCCGACCAGCGCGACCAGCATGGCACAGGCCCAGAGCGGCACCATTGGGCGGGCAAGGGTGCTCACCAGCGCATGCACCTCGACCAGTGGCATTTTCGGTGTCTGGTACTGGGCACGCGTCTCATCAATGAGGCTTTTCAGGCGTTCGCGGATACCGTCCCGCTGTGCGCGGCCATTTTCGCTACCGCGGTAGCGGCCTTCATAGCCCAGCAGCAGGCAGTATTGCACCACTTCCAGCAGCCAGAAATGTTGTTGAGGGCTTTGTGAAATGCGGGACAACAACTGAAAGAATTTTTCGCCGCCCCAGCTTTCATTGTGGAAGGTGACCAGCATGCCGTTTCCAGACCAGACGCCGCGCGTGCCCCAGGGGGTTTGCGCCGCCGCTTCATCCAGCGTGCTGCAGATGCAGTAACGTGCGCCGATAATCATTTCAAACGGCAATCCTGCCTGTTTACAGCGCTGTTCAAACTGGCGGATTTCATCAATCAGAGACTGGCGCAGACCGGCAGGATCGTCATGGGTCGCTGCCTGACGAATTTGCACGACCGCGTTCAGCAATGGCGCCGCAGCCTGAAGTAATAGATTCTCATTGCCTGAGGGGGTTGCCTCACGCGCAGGGGATTCCACAGTCATTAATTCGTGATCTTCCAGCCAATGGCAAATCCCTTTACCCGCAGCCCAGGACGGTACTGCGGGCAATATGCGCCGGATTTCATATTCAGTCTAAGATCCAGGTCGCGGTATCGTTAGTCCGACAGGCTTTGCTGGCACCGCCGACGGCCACACAGACCTGTTTCGTTTTACGCGGACGGGGACGATCGCTCTGCACCGTGGCATCGTAACGACTGCTCTCTACGCCCGCTTTTAACGGTACATAACCGATTAGCGGGCCGTCAGCCTGGTCAGCAATCGCCAGCCAGCTGTGTTCCACATTACCTAATACTTCAAACGGCTTGCCCGTGTCGAGATAGCGAACCACTTTGCCACCATAATCAGGCGAGGTCATCACTGAGGCACCGTAGAGCGCACGCCAGGTCTGATTGACCGGTTCAAATTCAGTCGGTGCCGCGACAGCGTGTCGATGGACCAGTTTGACGCCGTTTATTTCGCTAGTGACCAGCGTATCGTCAGTGACGGGCGGCGGCGGGGCCTTACAGCCTGCCAGGGTGAGTACCGCCAGCAGTGTTAACGCAAGACTCTTTTTCACCATGTTCCTCGTGATCTCATCAAAGTATCTGCATATTGCCAGGCCCAATGCCTGAAAACGCCGTTTATCGCGCCGCACCGTGCCAATTTTCTGTTTTTCAAAAAAAGGTCAGATTACATCAGGATAGTACGTGTTTAGTCTACCTAAGACTTTTGAGAATTCAAACCATTGCACCCACTGCCGATGCATGATAGCAGGCGCTTCGGGGGTGGGCGGCGGTGTCAGAAAAGCGCCACACAATGTGATAGTTAAAGCGAACTGAATTATCGCAGAGACAAACTGGTTGAGAACATTGCCGCGCATTCTGACATGCAATGGATTCGATTGGAAACTATTAAGCTTTTCTAATAACTCGTTGCTGGTAAATTTTATTTCCCAACTCAAAGAATCTTATCAAAATCAGAATTTACGCGCCTGTTTTACCCCCCTGTTTTTCGGAAAGCGGCACGCCTTTTGCTTAAAAAAGGTTTTAATGAGGGTGATGAGTAATCTGTGATGCACTGACCTCGTACTGAACAAGAGTTGACCGGGAAAGAGCCTGCCATTGGCCCGGCTTTGGAAGAAGGTGGGGGTGAGACCCTCCGCAGCGAGGAGAAACCCTACGGCAAAGGAGAAATGATGACAGAGTGGGTGAAAGTATCACGCTGAAGCGAAACGGTCAGCCCGAAGATGTCGCCGGACTGGTGGCGTTTCTGGCCTCAAACGATGCGCTATCTCACCGGGCAGATCAGCAATGTGAATGGGGGTTTAATCTTCTCCTTTAGCGTGCCAGGGATCGCCGGGCCTGCGGTATAACAGGCCATTTGAGGCCAGACTTTTCTGTTATATGCACAATTTGCTTCTGCTGTCCTGCATCGCCGTCACAATATGTTAAGGTAGTTGCTGATGATTTTAATCTTTATTGCAGCGACAAACTAATCAACGTGCCGGGTGACATGATACGGATAACAGGGATTCTCTCTTTGATTGCGCTGTCGCTGACTGCCACGCAGGGCGCCCACGCATTTCAGTCCGAAACGACGGTGTCAGAGACGCCCTTCGACGATCCTGCGCGCTACAGCCAGGCTCTGCCCACGCTTGGCGGTGCCAGCGATCAGGATGAAGAGTGGAGCAAAAAGCTGGCGACCGTCGCCAAAAGTATTGGTGAGGCCAGTAACAGCGACAGCAATGTGACATTTGGCCAGCAGGCAGGTGTCTGGGCGTTCAATCATCTGCGCGATGAAGTGGCCAATCGGGTAGAAAGTAAAGGGCAGTCACTGCTATCGCCTTACGGCACCGCGCAACTTGACCTGAAAGTCGACATGAACGGCAACTTCACGGGCACCGGTGGCGATCTTTTCAGCGCACTCGCCGATGAAAATAGCCTGCTCACCTTCAGTCAGCTTGGCCTGCATGATACCGGTGATGGTCTGGTCGGCAATGCGGGACTGGGACAACGCTGGGACGTCGGTGACTGGCTGCTGGGTTACAACGGCTTTGTCGATCGCGTATTCAGCAGCGGTCTGCAGCGCGCCTCGGTGGGTACAGAAGCCTGGAGCGATTCGATGCGGCTCTCTGCCAACTACTATCAGCCGCTTTCCGGCTGGAAAAATCTAAGCGATACGGAGCAGCAGCGTATGGCGCGCGGCTATGACATTACCAGCCAGAGCTATCTGCCATTTTATCGTCAGTTGGGCGTTTCAGTAAGCTATCAGCAATATCTGGGTGAGAATGTCGATCTGTTTAACAGTGGCAACCGCTATCACAATCCCTCCGCCATGTCGTTTGGCCTCTCCTACACCCCTGTGCCGCTGGTGACGTTATCTGCCACTCACAAAACCAGCAGCGCTGGTGAGAGCCAGGATCAGCTGGGGCTGAAACTCAACTACCGCTTCGGCGTGGCGCTGCAACGTCAGCTCGATGCCGGTAACGTGGCAGAAGCGCACTCTCTGCGCGGCAGCCGTTACGATACCGTAACCCGCAGCGATACACCGGTGCTCTCATTCCGTCAGCGTAAAACGCTGTCAGTGTTTCTGGCGACCCCGCCCTGGCAGTTAAGCAGTGGTGAGAGTCTTCCGCTGAAGCTGCAGGTGCGCGCCAGCAATGCTATCAAGGCGGTGAGCTGGCAGGGCGATACGCAGGCGCTGAGCCTGACGCCACCGTCTGATAATGCCGATCCGCAGGGCTGGAGTGTGATTTTACCGCAGTGGGATTCGTCGCCAGACGCCAGCAACGAATATCGTTTGTCGGTAACACTGGAGGACAGCAAGCAGCAGCGAGTGACCTCTAACTGGATCACCCTGAAAATTGAACCACCCATGGGCATGGATGACTCTCCTCAGAACGATCGATATGATCTGATGGCACCCGGTGGCACAGCACTGTAGCGGGCATGGCGACGCACGCTGGCGCCGTACTGCGCCCCTTGCCGGACGTGTTTGCCCCGATTGCAGACAGGGCAATCCTGCACCATGCCAGCCGTTACGTCATGTTGCAATCATAAGCCGCAACTATCACAGCGATGTATAACGCGCGCCACCGGTATGCCGATAACTACAGCAATTCCAACTTCTTCTGGTCCTGCTAATGCGTCTGAATGTACTGAAACACTTTCTCCCTTCTTTTTTTCGTCAGCGTGGCCTGCAGTCTGCCGCGTCATTCCGGTCGCTGGGACGCGCTATGGCCGTTATTGAGTTCACGCCCACTGGAATTATTCAGAAAGCCAGTCCGCTGTTTCTGGCGACCATGGGATACCGGGCGGACGAAATCGTGGGTCAGCATCACAGCATGTTCTGTCCGGCTACACTGGTTAACTCACCAGAATATCACCGTTTCTGGCAGCAGCTGGCGGCTGGCGAAAGCTTCAGTGACAAATATCTGCGGCTGGCGAGCGGCCTGCGTCCGGTCTGGCTTGAAGCGAGTTATATTCCGGTGACTGACCGACGCGGCAGGGTATTCAAAATTATCAAAATTGCCGCAGATGTTTCTGAAAGAATGCAGTCATCCCTGGAGCAGGAGTCGATCATTAATGCGATCAGCCGCTCTATGGCGGTGATCGCATTCAGTCCTGACGGGCAGGTGCTGGAGGCAAACGACAACTTTCTCAAGGCCACCGGTTATCAGGCTCATGAGGTGCTGGGACAGCACCACCGATTATTCTGTTCGGAGAGCCTCTCTCAGAGCGACGAATACCGCCAGTTCTGGGCGCGGCTGAATCAGGGCGAATTCTTCTCGGGTCAGTTTCCCCGCCTTAACCGGCGTGGCGAACCGCTCTGGCTCAGGGCGACCTACAATCCGGTGTTCAACAGTGACGGACAGCTTTACAAAATTGTTAAATTCGCCACCGATGTTACCGATCAGGTGCTGCGTAATCAGCAGGAATATGACGCGGCGTTAAAGGCCTGGAAGATGGCTGTGCAGACGCGAGGAAGCGCACAGGCGGGGGCGGATGTTATCGAAAACAGCATACAAATGATCAGCCAGATTGCCGCAGAAATGAGTGTTGTTTCGGCGGATGTCTCGCGCCTGAACAGCCAGTCTGACAGCATTGATGGCATGGTTGAAACCATCAGACGTTTTGCTATGCAGACCCGTCTTATTGCACTGAATGCCGCCATTGAGGCGGCGCGGGCAGGCACTTCGGGTCGCAGTTTTGCCGTGGTAGCGGCAGAAGTTCGTAACCTGGCTGCCAGCGTCAGTAGCGCGACCGAAGAGATTGAACGGGTGGTGGCGGGTAATCATCAGCTGGCCAGAGAAGTGCTCCGGGGAATTGAAACCTCACTGGCGAGTACCGGTCAGGGTGTTATGCTAATGCGTGAAGCGGGAGACGTGATTGCCAGCATCCAGAAAGATTCAGAGCGCGTGGAGAGCGCCGTCAAAGAGGTTGCCCGGGCAGCACACGGCGAATAACGGCGCTTAAGCCGACTGGATAAAAGCGCAGTGGATAGGGGGCCTGAAGAAAGAGGATTAACAGCAGGGTGCTGTCCTGTTAACCGGGGGCGCCCGGTTGCACCCGGACTTTCTGGGCATTGTGTAGACGAAACTCACAAGTTGTTCAGGCGACCAGAAAGCCGTCGTACAGCACGGCTATAGCCCTTCAGCGAAGCATGGCCATCACGATACGCACCGCTCTGGAGTAGACTTCTCTCTGGCCATTGACCGAGCGCGCTTCCTCATGTTTCAGGAAGGCCACTATTTCCGGTATTCCTGCCGTCTTGCCTGATTTCAACAGGCTTGACACAGCACGCCCCACAGCGGCATAGATTTCATCCATATCAGCCGGTTTATCACTGTTCAAAGACCACTCCAGTGCAACAGTTTTGCTTAACAGCACCTGAATGGGCACTGTTCAGGTGATTGAGCTTTTTCAGCCTATCTGCACTTTCATGACAAGCGGGCATCATGGTAAAGCCTTAAGCAGCTTTTCCCGCAGCGTGGCTACCTGAGTCGTCAACTCACCCAGTTCACGACAGGGGGTATCCATCACCGAGACCATTTCCGCAGGAACACCGGCCGCCGCGACTTGAAGCTGGCGGCCCTGTTCTGTCAGAGAGATCAGTACCCGGCGCTCATCATGTCCGGTGTCACGCTGGCGGCTGATAATGCCCGCGCTTTCCAGACGCTTCAGAAGCTGACTGAGCGTGCCGGAATCCAGCCTGACGCGCGCACCGATGTCAGAGACGGTGAGGCGATCTTTTTCCCACAGCACCAGCAGTACCAGATACTGGGGATAGGTCAGTCCCAGCGGTTTCAGCCGCGACTGATAGAGCTTTGTCATAGCAAGCGACGCAGAATAGAGCGCAAAGCACAGAAACTGATCGATGGTTTCAGGCGCTGCACTGGCGGGCTCCGCATCAGCGATCCTCGCAGTTTCATCATTCATATCTTTACTCATTCTGAGTTCGGGGCGGCGCAGCCAGACGTCAGCCGGTTTGCCCGCCGCGAAGTCTGGCTAACATTGTCTCGGAGAGGGTGGTTACGGCAGCATCTCGTTACAGGCGTAAGACAACAGGCCTTCAGGCGCTATTGCGGCGGGCGAAAAAGCCTTGAGCTGAGCACCCGATTGAAAGGCGTCACAGTATTGAGTCAAATTAAATTGAAGTCAATACAACTGGCCGCAACCCCGGCGTACAACGAGCGCCGGGTGCAACACAGCTAAGGTCTGATGCACACTTGCCGCGATGTCCCAGTCTGATACGCCGTTTAACGGGATGCCGGTTGTGACACTGCTTTGGTTATCGGGTAATCACCGCGCAGCGCATGAAGTTATCCATGACTGTGATCATTCTCCCCACCGCCATCAGGTCAGCCGCCAGTAGCAGGTCACTGCGCACCAATTGGTCCATGAGAGTGCGGTCATCCATATGCGACTGAATCTGACTGTAAAGCTGGGTCAGATGTATCCAGTTATTGGCGAAAATATCTACGCTCAGATATTCCCCTTCGCTCAGCTGCTGCAGCAGAATATCCATATCGTCTTTCAGCCCGCTGATACGGCCTAAAATGTTAGCCGTCCCGACGGAAACATGACCGCCGGGAGTGCTCATACGATGAAGGTCTCTACCCTGCTGCGCAGGTCACGAGCCTGGCCCAGCAGTGACTGAGATGCCGAAGAGGATTCTTCCACCAGCGCGGCGTTATTCTGCGTGACGCCATCCATCTGACTCACCGCAATGCTGACCTGGGAGATGCCCTGCATTTGTTCACTTGAGGAGAGGGAAAGATTGTCCATGGCATCCGCCAGTTCACCGACGCGGCTGACAATTTTCAGGATGCGCTCACTCGTTCCGGCCGCCACGGTCACACCCTCCTCAACCTGCGTCACTGCCTGCTCAATCAGCAGCTTGATGTCGCGGGCCGCGGTGGCGCTTCGTTGTGCCAGCGTTCGGACTTCACCCGCGACCACGGCAAATCCGCGACCCTCTTCACCAGCGCGCGCAGCTTCTACGGCGGCGTTCAGCGCCAGGATATTGGTCTGGAAAGCGATGCCTTCAATCACCGATGTGATATCACGTACCCGAACGGCACTCAGCGAAATGTCATGCATGGTTTCTGATAGTCGCTGAACATCTGCTTCGCCCGCATGGGCCAGCGTGGCGGCCTCGCGCGCCGAACCGGCAGTCTGTTGCGCGCCCGCCGTGTTGCTTTTCACCGTGGCCGTGAGTTGTTCCATGCTGGCGGCGGTTTCCTGCAGCGCGGCAGCCTGCTGCTCGGTACGGGAGGAAAGCTCGGTATTGCCCTGCGAAATCTCATCGGCTGCCAGCGCCACCGAGGCAGAGGCGTCCTTGATTTGCGTTACCAGTCCGCGCAGATTGCTCTGCATGCCGCTTAACGAGGCAAGCAGGCTGGAACTGTCGCCACGACGCAGCGTGACTGGCGAGGTGAGATCACCGGCGGCAATTGCAGCCGCCAGCGTCTGAGCCTGACCGGGTTCGCCGCCCAGCTGACGCATCAGCATCCGCACAATTAATGCGCAGATAACGATCGCAGCCAGTACGGAGCTCACTGCCAGAATAATCAGTATCCAGCTGGTGCGGGCGATGGTGTTGCCATTTTTCACCACCGCATCCCGGCTGTTACGCATTTCAAGATCGGTCAGATCGTTTATCGCCCTCAGCAGGTTTTGCTGAGCCGGACGCGCCACCTTTAGCAGATAGTCAGTGGTCTCCTGCTGACGATTTTCCAGTCCCAGCTTCCCGGCGGTCATTAGCGTAGAGAGGGCAGCCTCTTCGGCGGACTCGATTCTTTTCATTGCTTCCCGTCCCTCCTTTCCGGCGTCCGCCTGCATCATGCCCGACAGCGCTTCACGGTTTTTAATGTAAAGTGCCCGCTGTTTTTGCATGCGCTCCCATTCTGGCTGCATCGTGGCAGGATCGGTCAGCAGGGCAAGGTTACGCGCGGCAATTGCCATATCACGCACACCTTCACGCATATCCAGCACCGTCTGGTACTTTTTCAGCCGGACATTGACCACCTCATCCATGCCATCCCGTGCGCTATCCAGGGCGTGAATCGCCGTGCCGGTGCAGATAACAAATAGCAGAATTAGCAGGCTAAAACCTGCGCCAAGGCGCGTTGAAATTTTCATTTATATTCCGGGAGAATTCATTGGTTAAAACGGTATCGGCAGGGAAGAGTACTTCTGGAGGGTTACCTTTAACTAAATTGATCGCTATTTAATATTGTGCGATAAAAATGCCGTTATCCCCTCAGTCTATTTCGCCAAATCGTAGAAAATTTAATACAGGAATACTGGTCAATTTATTGATAAATATAATTTTATAGTCTGACGATGGCGCGCCTGTTCCCGCAATACGTTGTTACAGTATCACCGCAGTTTAACCAGTCCAAACCACCCGATTACACAAATATAACTGGACAGGCCTGTTAATTTGGCTGCCGCTGCCGATAGAACACTCATCGATATTGTTGACATAAACGACAGGCGTCGGGCTCCGCAGAGCGTCTGCCTTGCTGCCGTAAGGCGGGTGA
>Ga0209067_10000151_pt1 | contig 48291 bp, 40 predicted proteins | sample ColStrG_CSR_2013_FD_187199 | JGI IMG/M metagenome (GOLD analysis project Ga0209067, IMG submission 187199) | Freshwater sediment microbial communities in response to fracking from Pennsylvania, USA - Cold Stream Run_MetaG_CSR_2013 (SPAdes)... | ecosystem: Environmental > Aquatic > Freshwater >... | reverse complement strand
AATAAACCGTGGCCCACCGATTATACCCACGTTGGACTTTCAATTTCCAAGAAATGTTTTTAAAGAAAAACATAATTACATACCTTGGATTTCCGGTTGCCGATATCGCAACCAGTACTTCATTAACGCCTTCAGTTCATAAGGATAACCGAATAGGTTATATTGGTAGCGCACCGAAGAAATAACCTTGATTGCTCTTCGCTGCAGTGCTGAAAGTTTGTAGTCACTTACGGTTGGGTATTGTGCATGAATAACCGTTTCAAAATCATGGATATAACGGACCATTTCGGGCTTAAGCCAAGGCGTCAGGAATTCGCGGTGTAAATCGAAATTGAGCCATTGTTCATTCATCCAATCATCTAATGTCTTTGGAAAAACAAAACCTTTTGCTTCCGCTTCTAGATAAAGTTGCGACCCTTCAGTTGGTACAGGTGTATAAATGTAAATAACAATCTCCGTTTGGGGATTAATCTGTTTGATTTCTTTAATGAAAGCAACCTCATCATAAATTTGCTCCCATACTTGCTCCTCCGAAGGAGCTGGTAAACCGAGCACAAAGGAATACTCAGGTATTATTCTGAATTTTTTTATTCGCTCTGCAAACGTTTTTATTTTTTCTCCCGTCTGCTTACCTCCTTTATCCATTTGCGACAAAAGTTTATTATTGCCACTTTCAGCACCAAAGAAAATCATGGCGCATCCCGAATCGGCAACGGCCTGAAGGGATGCATCTGAGAACTGATCAACGGTATCGATCCGGCCCTCCGCCCACCATTTCATTTTCTCAGGTGCAACCAAGCGGGCAAATTCAACGGACCTTCTTTCTGAAACAAAAAAATTATTGTCGTGAAACTGAAAAGCATTCGCTTCATATTTTTCCCTCAGAAATTTAATGTCTTTGTAAATCAAGTCGGCCGATTTTCCCTTCCATCTTGCTTCAAATATGGGTACTACACCACAAAATGAGCATGTGAATGGACAGCCAATGCTCGAATGGTACGCGATAGTTTTTGTTCCTAAAAATGTTTTGCCTAAAAAACCATCTATCGGATAAAATGAATTGAGCTTGTCGTAAGGCAAAGGCATCAAGGAGTCTTGATCATACAAGGATCCTTTCTTCGTTTTTACTACTTTCCCTTCACGAATGAAAACCAGATTCTCAATTTCGTCCAAAGGCAATGCCTGATCCCAGGCCAGCAGCAAAGAAGGAAAAGCTTTGTCCCCAGGTCCGTTAACTACAGCATCAACCCATCCGGACTGGACTACTGTGTTGTGATGGTTGGAAGCAAAATAACCGCCCCATATGATCTTTATCTCTGAAAATTTTTCGTGAATCAATTTTGTAAACGGAATAGCTTGACGAAGCTGTGGCCCCGGCATGACTGTTAAAGCAAAAAAGCCAAATTCACTTGTCTTTAAATAATTTAAAATTGTGGTCCCAGGATCCTTTTCCCGGTTGCCATCAACAATCACATAATCAACCATACCTTCAATGGCCGCTGCAATCGACAGAATTGCGTTGGGGATTATGTGAACGGAATTGCCAGCGCGTGGATTGAAGAGAAGAACTTTTTTCATTGCAAAAACTAAATTCGAAAGTTAAAATGGTTGTATCTTTTGAGCAACGGCCATGACCCTAGTGACTTTATCCTATTTTTCGATTTCAAAACACGCTGATCCATTTCAGTGGCTTCGGCAAATCGATTTTTTCACTGGTACTTTAGAAGAGCTTTCATTGTCTGCTAAAGTACATAGTTTTCACCATATTGGTTACCGTGGGCTTGTTGAACAGAATGGTGTCCAATATCATTTTACCAATCTTTCTCAATGGAATTTACTCTTCCCATTTGCCCTTCATAAAACTATTCGTGTGCTTAACCCCGATGCAATCATAATCCAAGGATTTCAATCTCCATTCCAATCATTACTTCTTAGATTATCATTAGGTAAAAAAGTACAATTATGGATTCAGCATCATGCTGATCAGCCTCATCGTTTCCATAAAAAGTATTTTCAAATTCTACTGGACAAGTTCATCATCGGTTACTTTTTTACTTCTCGGGAACTGGCTGCAGTATGGATAAAGTCTCAACAAATTAGTAAGGTAAAAAAAATAGTAGAAGTAATGGAATGTTCGTCTGTCTATTATCCGATTGATCGAATTCAAGCAAAGACCTCGACGGGATTGAGCGGGACGAACAATTATCTCTGGGTGGGCAGGTTAGAGAACAACAAAGATCCCATAAAACTGATTACATCATTCATAAAATTCCTAACGATCCATCCTCAAGCAAAACTATATGTGGTTTATCAGCAAGATGATTTGTTGCCAGAGGTCACACTTTTAACAAAAAATATTCCTAATATCATCCTGATCGGCAAGCAGGATAAGGAGCAATTGCTGAACTGGTACAATAGTGCTGAGTTTATAATCTCGACCTCTCATTATGAAGGGAGCGGCATCGCAGTCTGTGAAGCAATGTCATGCGGATGTATTCCAATACTATCCTCCATTCCTTCTTTTCGCTGGATGACAGAAAACGGAAAATGCGGATTGCTTTTTGATAACGGGGAGACGATGGATCTTTTTCAAGCTCTGCGTAAGAGCGTAACACTCAATGTCCGGGAAGAACGATCTACAACCATTGACCTTTTCAACGATCGTTTATCCTTTCGATCAATAGCCAAAACGATGTTAGCTGCTATTTTAAATCACCAGTAAATGTCATTAAAAAAAATTGCAATGATTATTCCTGGTGGTCTTGGCACGGGCAAAAATAATATCGGTGTTCCGGTGCTAGAACAAATTGTGCAATTGTTATCACATCAATTTGACATAACCGTATTTCAATTTTACAAAGTCAATCAGGGGTATGTTCCAAATAGGTTTAGGCTCTTCGGCTTTACTTCCGGGAATAAACCAGCTCAATATCTCCGCTTTGCCTTTGCCTTTTACAGAGAAAATAGAAAAAATAACTTTGACGTTATTCATGGCTTTTGGGTTTGGCCCTGCGGGTTTTTAGCTGTTGTCCTTGGCAGGGCTTTCAAAATTAGAAGTATTGTAAGTGTATTGGGGGGGGATGCGTCTTCTCTGCCAGACATAAAATACGGTCATCTTCGTAAGCGGGTGAGCCGCAAGATTATTCTGTGGTCGTTAGAAAAAAGTGATGAAGCAACAGCACTTACTAACTATCTAGCTAAAAATCTTTATCAGGTTGGTTTAAGAAAGAAGTTGAAAATTATTCCTTGGGGTGTTGATCAACATTTATTCACATTTCGCGATCGGGTTCTGCAGGATCCTACTCAATTTTTGCATATTGCTAACTTGAACCTGTTGAAAGACCAGACAACTCTGCTTCATGCTTTCAAAATCATTAATCAATCGATTCCGTCCCGCTTAACAATTATTGGCGAGGGAATTGAGGAGAAAAACATATTAAGCTTGATTGATCAGCTTAACCTTAAGGATGTCGTTACTATTCATCGTCAGTTGCCCTATGAGCAACTGCCAGATTTCTATTATCGGTCGGATTTTCTCTTACACACTTCCAGGTCAGAAGGGCAAAGTGAAGTAGTGACGGAAGCAATAAGCTCTGGAGCACTGGTGGCTGGAACTGAGGTTGGTCTGATTCATGACTGTCCTGAATTTTGTATTAGCGTAAAAGTTGGTGATTTTGAATCTTTAGCGAAAAAAGTGCTATCTCTTCTTAACGATGATAATCGTATGAAGAATTTAAGAGAAAAAGCACACGCTTGGGCAGTTAACCATTCTATTCACTGGACTGTTTCGATGATCAGCAAACTGTATCACTCCAAATGAAAGAAGATATTATTACTTCCACAATCCGCACACATGAATGATAATTCTAAGTGTCTTTGAAAAGCATCGCTCCTTATAATAATTCCCTTTCATTGACGTCCAGTCCCAAAATCTCAGAAGGCAAATGAAAGGGCCAGTTGATGTGACAGCCAACCGTTACCCCACCCAATTCTATAATCAAATTCCTTCCACCTATTTTCCTAAAATGCATTATCAATTTTTTTTAATGTGCCTCTAAGGACAACCCATTCGTTCTTTAATAAACCCGGTTTTCCTAGTCCGGAAGACTTCGGACTACCCCGTCAGAGTAAACCCGTTGCTTTCGTTTAGGAAGGTTTAGGAAGATCGATGCGGTTTTTTTAAAGGCTGCTTTTGGTGCTCGCCCTTTTTGATAGAAGATGTCACTCTCGAAGATAAACGAAGGGTTGCTCAACATTGTATTGCGCAAAGTCATCATCTAAGAAACAAATTGAAACGAAACAATAATATGGTCCGCGCATCTATTAAACGGAAAATAATTTCTCACAACAGCATCGGCTCCTTGGAGCATTTTGAAGACAACCGGGTGTTTAATGGGGAAACTAGTAGCCTGTGGCGGTGGAGAAAGTGCAGCCAATCCTTCAAGACTAACTAACTTAAAATCCGGGCCAAAAGCTTTTTTAATTGATTGTAGTGAATGGTACCAAACCTGAAAGTACTGTCCTTCAAGATGGGAGACAACTCCATTCTTACTGAATCTTCTAAATGCATTCGGGTTTCCTTTGAGAAAACTTAAGATTTCCCAAAGAGATACCGGAGGCATAATCACCCAAGTAACATAGCTTCCCGGGTTTAAAATGGCGCGAAGGTCCTTGGTGATCGGGGAGAGATCGTTGGTGCAGTTCAATCCACCGAAATTGGAAAATACAAAGTCAAATTTCAGCCCCTTCAGTTGATGCAATTGATGGTAGGAAAGTTGTTGAACAGTAAGTCTATCCTGGAGGTTAAAGGAATCAATTTTTTCTTTAATCACTCCAACCATCCCCTCTGACAGGTCGGTCGCATGAACCACGTGACCGAGCCGAATAAAATGCAACGCATCGATACCTGTCCCCGAATTTAATTCAAGAATCCGACGCGGTTTGTCAATGAGTTTCGAGACATGATCATAGACCTGTAAACGCATTCTTTGCAAAAGCGGATTTTGCGAGTCATCCGTATCATAATGCAACGATTGTTTGCTAAAGGCTGCATTAATTTGAACCCAATCATCGTCTCCTTTAACCGGCCTCATACTGGAGCCGTTTTAACTTCCACGCTTGAACCACAGAAAGCGGCATATGATAAACCATTGATGCCAATCCCCGAATTTTAAAATTCCTTTTTTTTAATTGCTGCCAGCCTCGTTTAATGCGGTATTGACTATGAACATAACGGTGCAATAATTTGTAATAAGCGGGTGAAAATGTCGCAGGATACATCACCGCCAGATCGTCGGAGTCAATCCAGTTCTGTTTTTCCGTTAGTTGGTCTTTAACATTTTCAAAAAACTTTGTGCCGGGTAGTGGGTAGGAGACTGAAACGCCTATTTCATCGGGGATAAGATCAAGCACCATCTTAATCGTAGCATCAATGTCCTGCTTGGTTTCACCGCAATAGCCAAACTGAAGGAAGAAAGCGACTTTGATTTGATGTTGCCGCAGCAACTTGGTCGCTGTTCTAATTTGTTCCACCGTGGTACCCTTCTCCATAGCATCCAAAATTTTTTGTGATCCCGACTCGGCCCCAACCCAAACTGTTTCAATTCCTGATTTGGCCAGTCCTTCTATCGTATTTTCTTCAAGTAACAAATCAACACGAGACTGAATCTTATAACGAAACTTCAAGCCACGCTCTTGTACCAATTCAGAAAACCGCTTTACCCACCCCGGTTTTAAACCAAAAATATCATCGCACATCCAAAAATGGTCCGGTTGAAAGGTCTTCAATAGAAACTCAATTTCATTTACCACGTGCTCTGGCGAGCGGGAGTTGTACCGATTGCCATAAATCGGTTTAGCACACCAATTGCATTTATAAGGACAACCGCGGGTGGTGGCAACATTTAACGAAAAATATCCCTGATGGCTGTGCCATATTTTTTTATAGGGGCCCATGGCGATTAAATCCCAAGCCGGCAGCGGCAAAGCGTCCAAATTACGCATTACAGGGCGAGGGTCAGTAACAAGCGCGTTATTCGAGTCACCAAATGCAATACCTTTTATTTTTCTGTGATTTTCTTCTTTCTCAAGGGTAATTAGAAGTTCTTTCAAAGTTTCTTCACCCTCACCGCGGACTACGAAGTCCATCCCGTTTGATAAGTACTTTTGGAATTGATCCGAAGAGTCCGATCCGCAAACAATCACAATTGCACCGTGGTTCTTGGCTATCCTGGCCATCGTAAAAGCCGCCTGGCGCATCACGGTAAGACACATTTTTGTGAGATAGTTGAACCCATCCTCATAGATAACAAAGTAATCCGGCTTATTTTTAATCACCTCTTCTTCGATTTCCTCTGGCCCGTCGAGCAAGCCGACATCGAAAAAAGTAACCTCAAAGCCCGCCTCTCGAACAACGGCGGCGGCTTGCAGCGATCCTAACGGGGGGTAAGGTTGTTTGAATTTCCATTGTTTGGAATCCAGTTTATAAAAATACGACTGCGAAAACAAAACACGACTCATAGAGAAAGATCGATTCCGTTTTGAGCTTCAAAATCCCTAATCTTTTGATCGTACGACGCTAACACTTTTTTCTGGAAGAATTGAGGATGGCTTTTCGAGATTCCCGCGGTTGAGCGAAAAGCAATTTCAAAATCAGAAGGTTGAACCACAGGTCCGTATCTTCTCTTCCAATAGGCTATTGATTTATTCATCAGCCATTCATTAAAATGATCTATCACTTTAAATGAAAACATTTTCTCAATTACCGTTTTAAAGAAAAAGTCTTTGTTGGGTACCCTGACATCCTTATAGATGAAGTTGGGGATAAAAGAAAATACCCACGCGTTGGCAGCTTGAAATTTTCCGATGGTCGATTGCCCAAACATCGGCTTGATGGTGCACAATTCGATCGCTGTAAAAATGTTTTTCTCTTTGATTTCCAGATTTTGGAGATCGACAAAATAGTTCGTACATAAATTTTTATGCGAGTTAAATAGAAATACTCTCCTGAAAATAGCCAGTGAAGCCCGTACGATCCAAAGACGGTTTGTCTCCGTCACAATGAAATAATCAATGTCACTCCGTTCATCCATGTAACCCTTAGAGATAGAGCCGGATAGCATCACCGAGCGCACAAAGGGGAATAATGATAGAAGGCGGGAAAATCTTTTCGCCACTTTCATTTTCTTTTCAGCGAGCGCATTACTTTTTTGTCTCCTTAGGGCTACCAGAGGATCATCTTGTAAAGAATAAAAGTTTTGAAACCGAAACAAAATTTTTCGAGCGACCAGCTTTTCAAGGAAGGGATCAGAGGTAAAGTCCATGCCGACAGGCGAAAACCTCGCGACTTCGTCAGCGGTAAGTGGATAATTAAAAATATCAAAGTATAAAAGCGATCTCAAGAGGTACTTCTCTTCTTCCCCGAAATGAGAAGTTTGGCGGACAGCATTCATCCCCTTCTCCTTTCAAGTCCCAGAAATAAAGCCTGGAAGACCATAAAAAATACAATTCCCTTGTGACGTTCTCCTATGGACTCTGTTAAACACATCAGACTAAAGATAAGAATAAAGCATACATAACGTGAGTCTTTGTATAACCGAAAGACACCAGCCCAAAGACATAGTAAAAAAACAAACAACCCCAGTATTCCGCTCTCCATCCAAGTCTGTAAATATTGGTTGTGAGCGTTGTGTTCAAGACCTACTGTAGTGCTATTATAATGGGCATAGAAGTTATCCATCGCCATTTTCGCCCCGCCGGTTCCAACACCGGTAAGCCAATGGTTACTTATCACCCACCAACCTCCTTCCCATTCCAGCAAACGATAACTCACCGAATTCCAATTCGTGACTGCACGATCGGCGCGGTACGTCGTTAAACTTGGCTCATCGATTACCCGATACCTTGCTACAGGGTTAAGCAAAAGAAAACATAGTAGAATAAAGGAAAATGAAACGGTAAATAATATTGTTTTGAAATACTTTCCCTGAATTTCCTTTAGCGTAAAATAAAAAGTGCAACAAATGAAGGCGATAATTGCCATACGTGAAGTCAATAAAGCCAGAAAACAAACAATCAACAATCCAATTGCAAAATGAATACCTCGCTCCGCGTTGGACAGGTATTCTTCGCGATAGAGAATGACAAGGCAAAATGCCAAATACATTGACAAATAACCGGGATGTATCCCAGCCCAATGGGCCAGTTGGATATAAGAAAAATGCGTCCAGAAAAGTGAAGTATCAGGATGAATTGCCTTAAAATTCTCGTAGGTATTAAAATCAAAATTTGCACTTGCTCCTCCTTTATAAAAAGAATAAGCGCTATTGACTAGACAAATAAGAATGACTGCACAACAAGAGTAGACAAAACTTCTATTTAATAATTTCACAAAATTTTCAGGAAGTGGTTTTCCCGTCGACATGATCAAGGGCAAAATAAGAAATGAAATTTTCTTATCGAGGGTGAATAGGCCGTTATCAAAATCGGTTGTGTAAAATAATCCAACCACCAAAAGGGAATAGTAGATCAAGAACGGCCATATCCAGGGTGATGATTTTACTCGCTGCCATTTTATAACAAAATTTCCCTCACCAATCCATAACAACGTTAATGAAATGAGACTGATATTATTGGCCATGTCGATCCAAGGCAGTGTGACAACGCACAACCACCAAGCCAGTTGATACCACCGATCAGGGTTTTTCTTTGCAAGAAAATTCATGCCACCTTAACTTGGTGGAGAGTGGGCCCCAAGGTATTGGCCACCTGCCCCTGTGAGCTTGCTTTTCGATTTATTCTTGTGCGCTCTTCGTCAAAAAACCAACCCCACTTATTAAAATATTGAATTGCACTTTTGATATTGTGAAAGGTCAGGCCAAAATCTTTATAAGAACCCCGTGCGTGAACATGACTAATTTCTGTCCCTGGGAAATAAAGTGTTTCAAATTGACAATGCAGTCGCCGGGATAAGTCCGTATCCTCAGCATACAGAAAAAAACGTTCATCAAACAAACCTGCCTTCCTCAAAGCTTCATTTCTTAAAAACATGAAACACCCTGAAAGGAAAGGAACATTCATCACCTGTTGGTAGCCACTCTCCTTCATCTCATACTTTGCATTTTGACTTTTAAACCAGTCTTTATAAGGAAAAAACCTTCGGGTGGCTAGATCAAATGGTGTCGGCAATAGTTTGCACAGCATCTGCAATCGACCGTCAGATCCAAATACTTTAGGCATCACCAGCCCGGCCTGGGGATTGTTCTCCATGAAGTCAAATAGTTTTCCAAGGACGGCAGGGCCAAACGAAACATCAGGATTAAGAACAAGGTGGTACAAAGACTGATCAATCTGCCGGCGGATTGCCAGATTGTGCCCCTTTCCGTAGCCCAGATTCTTATTATTGAAAATATAGGTTACTTCTTTGCCCTGGCATACTTCCCGAAGTGAATCAGAGGGTGAATTATCAATAATGGCTAATGGCCCCGTGACCGAACTATTCAAAAAACTATGAACAGCCGTTTGCAACAGACTGGGATCATTTTTGTAGACGACTATCGAGGCGGAGATCTTTTTCATTAATATTTCCACAAGGCCTTGGCCAGTTGCATCCTTGAAATTACTTTTTCACTCCAAGCGCTTTTACTTCGTCCGCCCGTGGAGGTATAATTGGCATGATGCCTTCGATGGTCTACCAGTGGCTGAGTGATAAATTTAACATTAAAATATTTTTGTGCCATAAGACCAATCCATTGATCGTGCATTGAAATTTTCGCAGGGAATGGCAATACTTTCTCCAATAACTTCCTATGAAACGCCATGCAACAGCCAACAAAGGAATTTTTGAGAAGGTTTTTCACTAATCCTTTTGGCGAATGGGTTCCCTCAAAAAATGAGTTCTTTAAAACGTTACCTTTTTCATCAATTAATCTGCAGTCGCAAACAACCAGTTTATACCAGGTAAGGTCATTGGCCATGATTTCTATTTTTTTTGGATGCCAAACATCATCCTGATCGGCGAGAAAAATAAATTCATTTCTGCAGTGTCTCAATGTATATTCAAAATTTCTTAAGGGGTTGCCAAATCTTCCTGCCGGCAAGAGGTAAATCCTTGGGTCGTGATAGGACTTAATAATCCCTACCGTATCGTCTGTAGACTCATCATCAGATATGATCAACTCATCCTCCTCCTGGAGTTGAGGCAGAATTGAATCGATCTGTTCTCGCAAGAACAAAGCACCATTATGCACCGCCATGCACACGGATATTTGTTTCACTTTTTCATTTTCAATTTATACAAACAAACCAAAGAAAGTAAGAGCAATGACATTCCGATTGGGTTATTAATATACTGATTCGTAAGCGATTCAATGAAAATAAACAAAGAACTGTAAACAAAACCATTCGTGGCGGGGGAGGGTACCGCCTGGCGATACTGAATGAAAATCATAGAAGCCAAGAGTCCCCAGAAAATTAAGCCTATCAGTCCCTGCTTGTGAAAAATCTCCAAATAGGAAATTTCCATATGTATGGGTCGCGATGGAGTGCCGGCACCAAAACCGTGTCCCATAATCGCTGACGAAAAAGAAACCTTACGCCACACTTCCTTCGCCTGAGTTACCCGGCCATTATCAGAATAGTCCCGGTCTCCTAATAAAGTGGGATCCGCTTCATGATAGCCTTTATTATTTTGCTTGGCGTCAACCAATCGGCTTGCGGATAATATAAAATCCGAGCCCCAAACTACAATGGTCACGGCAAACACAACGACTACCGCGGCTCGCCAATACGTTTTTATAACAAGAAAATAAACCGAGAGGGAAAGAACCAAACTCAAAAGCAGCCCGCGCGTTACACTCAACATAATCGCCGTTACAAGAAGAAAGAAAAAATACTTTTTACTGCCCGAACGTTCAGTGAAATAGAAAAAAATGGCACCGATCCCGAAAAATAAAAATCCCTTATAAAAGAAAGTGACCTCCCCACGGTAAAATAATTCCTCAAAAATCATTGTTGCCCGATAAAACGCAGGAAAGGGAATGATTCCGGAATGGATTAGTACCAGCAGCGCAATGAAAACTGCGGCCATGCTGATGGAAGCGGTCTTGATTATTCTTATCGTGTTCAAAATCATGGCCTCGTCAATAACTTGATAAAAAAATGGCAAAACAAAAAAGTAACAAAGTGGTTTCACGTCTTGATAAATCAACTCGTTTGAATTGTGATTTGCCCAGCCCACCAAGGTCCCCACTAAAATCATCAGGACAAAGGCGATGCTCAATATCCAAAATGGACAGGGGAAAGATTTCTTTTTAATCAAAAGTGGGATACTCATCACCAGGGCTACCGAGAATAAGATCATGCGGAGGGAAATTGGTCCGATTGCCGTGAAGCGCCCTCCTCCACCCACGCACAATTCCACCAACATCAATAAGAAAAGAAGTTTATTGAATTTGCTTATCATTTTGCACTAGGAGAGATATAAATCGCCAATCAAAATATCGAAAGAAGAACACGACCGATCTGAAATACTTTCCTATAAGAACCCAAAAATTCCCAGTCTGTCTTGCGAACAAATCGGCAGCATAGCAATAACGCTTAAACCGTTGGAGGTTTTCCAGAACGGAATTAGGACTGGAGGAAAAAAGCGAATGCCCCCCAATTGAATCAATCACATAAAAAGTCCTGATTTTCGATTTAAGTCTTTCTAAAAAAACAAGGTCACTAAAATCTAACTCAAATTTTTCGTCAAAACCTCCGGCTTTTTCAAACAGATCGCACGCAATGAGCATTCCACTATTGATAAATTTCTTCTTGGCAAGCTGGCATTGACCTTGGGTAATTTTCTTTAAACGATGGCCCCTTCCGAAATAGAAATAAAATGGCGATACGATTCCCTTTGGATCGCACAACGTTGGAACAAAAAGCATTTCATTTGCATGTTCCTCAAGGGCTCTTACGCATTTTATGAAATAATCGACTTCAAAAACCGTATCCTGATCCACCAGTAACATCCATTTCTTGCCCTGTGCCTTGGCGTACTTATACCCCTCGTTATAGGCCTTGCTGACGCCCGGATTACCGGGGTCGTTGCGATACTCGATTACCCAATTGTCACTAGGTGATGGTGTTTGCGTGTTTGGCGAGTTATCGTAGATAAAAATCGACGTCTGCTGATCGGCGGATTGCAATGCCTTGGTTAACGAACGGAAGGCCGCTGATCCGGCTATCTCCATTTTATAAATCACCAATACCACCATCAACTCTTTACAAAAATTATGAGTTGGGTGAAGCGTATCCATTTTACAAGTTAAAATTTTTAACTGGCATAATTCTTCTTGGTTTTTGAGTGAATACGTTCTTAATTTGAAATCGCAATCATTAAGTCTCATGAAATGCCAACCAGCAACCTGGGCCCAAAGAACATAATGGTAATTGGGCATTCCATCTGACCTTACTAAACTACTAACAGATGAAAATTCCCGGCACTGAATCCGAATATTTGCAAGTCTACCAGAATAGCATTGAGGACCCTGAAAAATTCTGGTCAGCGGTGGCTGAAGATTTTACCTGGCGAAAAAAATGGACTAAGACCCTGGAATGGGATTTTCACAAACCAGAAGTAAAATGGTTTATCGGAGGAAAATTAAATATCACAGAAAACTGTATTGATCGGCATTTAGCCTCCAAAGCCAATGATGTTGCCATTCTTTGGGAGTCTAACGACCCAAAAGAACCCTCGCGAAAAATTACATACAAGGAATTGCACGACCAGGTGTGCAAAATGGCGAATGTGTTAAAGGCACATGGCATAAAAAAAGGTGATCGCGTCTGTATTTACCTGCCGATGGTTCCGGAGGCGGCTTATGCCATCCTTGGCTGCGCCCGAATTGGAGCGGTGCATTCTGTTGTCTTTGCTGGGTTTTCATCTGGTTCACTGGTCGACCGCATCACCGATTCGCAATGCAAACTTGTGCTCACTGCCGATGGCGCCATGCGTGGCGACAAGCGAACGGATTTGAAATCCATTGTCGATAATGCCGTGGAAAAATGCCCCTCGGTGGAGACAGTCATTGTGCTGGAGCGTATGGCGTCTCGGCCGAACATGAAACTAGGTCGTGATTTTTGGTGGCATGTAGAAATGGAAAAAGTGGAACCGATATGCCCCCCGGAAGAAATGGATGCCGAAGATTTGCTTTTCATCCTCTACACTTCGGGAAGCACGGGCAAACCAAAAGGAATGGTGCACACCTGCGGGGGCTATATGGTTTATACCAACTATACCTTTCGCACGGTCTTTCAGTACAAAGACGGTCAAATTTTTTGGTGCACGGCTGATATTGGATGGGTTACCGGGCACTCTTACATTGTCTATGGTCCGCTTTCTGCCGGAGCGACTACGGTCATGTTTGAAGGCATTCCATCATGGCCGGACATGGGTCGCTTTTGGCACGTGGTGGAAAAACATCGTGTCAACATTTTTTACACCGCCCCGACCGCTATTCGCTCTTTACAGACGGCGCCAATTGATCTGGTTGAAAGATATGATCTCTCTTCGTTGCAAATTATCGGAAGCGTAGGTGAACCAATCAATGAAGAAGCATGGCATTGGTATCACAAATACATTGGTAAAGAAAAATGCCCGTTGGTGGACACCTGGTGGCAAACGGAGACGGGAGGAATTATGATTTCGCCCATCGCCAATGTCACAAAGCTTAAGCCTGCTTTTGCTTCCTTTCCCTTGCCAGGAGTGCAACTTGCCGCGATGGACGAGAAAGGAAATGAACTAAAGGGCAATTCGATTGAAGGCCGCCTTACCATTAAATTTCCGTGGCCATCCATGGCGCGAACGATTTATGGCAACCACCAGCGATTCAAAGAGACTTATTTCTCCACTTTTCCTGGAAAATATTTTACAGGTGATGGGTGCAAACGCGATGAGGAGGGGTACTATCGGATTACGGGCCGCGTTGATGATGTGCTTATTGTATCAGGCCACAATTTGGGGACTGCAGAAATCGAAAGTGCTATCGATGAGCATTCTTCGGTTGCTGAATCGGCGGTAGTTGGTTATCCCCACGATATCAAAGGGCAAGCGGTGTATGCCTTCGTCATTTGCTACCAAAAGCCGCGAGACGAAGAGAAGGTACGCACCGAAATTCGGGAGACTGTTTCTAAAATTATAGGCCCTATTGCCAAGCCTGACAAAATTCAATTTGTAAGTGGCCTTCCAAAAACAAGATCCGGAAAAATCATGCGCCGGATTTTACGCAAGGTGGCCGAAGGTGACACCTCCAATTTAGGCGACATTACAACTCTTCTTGATCCTGGCGTGGTGGAAGAGATTAAAAACGGTGCACTGTGAATGGTAAAGCCATGATTGTCAAAGCAACTTTAGCGGACGTTCCTGCCCTAAACAAACTAGTGAACTCGGCCTACCGGGGTGATTCATCACGCAAAGGGTGGACAACCGAAGCCGATTTGCTGGATGGCACACGAACTGATGAAAAGGCAATCGAAGAATTTTTCGCCGAATCGGGTTCAACAATTCTTAAATTTTTACACCAGGAAAACATCATTGGCTGTGTTCGCTTGGTGAAACATGGAAGTCAGCTCTATCTTGGCATGTTTGCCGTTGATCCAACAATGCAAAATAAAGGTATTGGAAAACAACTATTAGTGGCAGCAGAAGAAGAAGCACGAAAACAACATTGCAAATCTATTGATATGACGGTGATCTCGGTGCGAACCGAACTTATCAATTGGTACAAACGAAATGGGTACAGTCAGGTGGGAGGAATAAAACCCATGGTCTTTGACAATCCCAGTGGAGGAATTCCAAAGAAGGATTTATTTTTTATTACTTTGGAAAAATTTTTAGACTAACTAAATCAATGGCCATGGAAATCAGCGGAGTGATTGTAAATCTCTTGCCCCAACAATCAGGGCAAGGCAAAAACGGAACCTGGAAGAAACAGGAATTTATTATTGAAACACCCGGCCAGTATCCTAAAAAAGTTTGCTTGTCATTATGGGGTGAAAAAGTAGATGAAATTAAAATCGCTGTGGGCGATAAGATCACGGCCTCTGTTAACATTGAAAGCCGCGAATACAATAACCGCTGGTATACCGAAGTACGCGCCTGGAAGATTCAAAAAGAATCGGGTCATAAAAGTGGCAGTGATGTTCCACCCCCTTCGGAGGAGAATTATGTTCCTGATGATTCAGGCGCTGATGATCTGCCCTTTTAATTAATCAGATCCACTCGAAGATTTACTTTCGTTGCAGCAATTCTGAATTTGCAGTCCTCAAATTTGGGGGCCGAAAATTTAGGTTTAATGTTGTTGGAAAAAGCATACGGCTCTTTCGGAATTCCAAAAAAATTGGTGTCCAACTTTTTGTTGCCGTTTAAATCCTGAAACACCGCGACCGCATATTCTCCTGCGGGTAAATTAAATTCTGCGATCACCGATTTCCTCGAAGAGACCGGAATTATTTTTCCGGCAAATTGGTGGCCCACTTCTGGAAATTCTGACCCGGCCTTGAACAGGGCCATATAAATCTCCCCTTCTCCCCGTTTAATGGAAGCCACTTCGATGGAGGTGTTGTTCGGTTGACCAACTATTTTTTCAGCCGAAATCATTTCAATAAAAAACAAAAAGCAAATCAAGGTCTTCATAACAACGGCTTCTAAACTATTCTAATGGAATATCCCCCGGCCTTTCGCCAATTATTTCAACTCGTGGCGGTAATAATTTATACATCACCGGAGTTACCAAACGTGAAAGTAACGTAGAACTAATTAAACCTCCAATTATCACCAACGCCAATGGGGAATACAAGGGATTTCCTTCTATCGCCAATGGAATGAGCCCGCCAATTGCCGTGAGCGAAGTAAGGACAATGGGCACAAAGCGAATTTCACCCGCTTTTTCAATGGCTTCATCTAAGGGAACACCTCGCTCGCGCAATTGATGTGTAAAGTCGACCAATAAAATTGAATTTTTTACTTCGATTCCGACCAAGGCAATCAAGCCCACCACCGCCACAAACGACAATGGATTGCCTGTTATGAATAACATGGAAACTGCCCCAATCACTCCAAGTGGAATCACGGATAACACGATCAATGTACTTTTGAAATTCCCAAACTCGAGCACCAGTACGGCAATAAATCCGAAGGCAGTGATCATAATGATCGTACCCAGTCCGCCGAAGGATTCCTGTTTGTTTTCCACCTCTCCGGCGGCTACATAACGATAGCCTTTCGGAAAAGCATACTTGTCCAATTCTTTCAACACTTCTTTCGTTACATCTTCATACAAATAACCGCTTTTTACAAATGCGGTTACGGTTGAAAATCGAGCCTTATCATAGTGTCGAATTAAATTCGGCGAAGTTTCAAATTCAATGGCAGCGATTTGTTTTAATGGAATAGCTTGCCCCGTAACGGCATTGACATAAAGCTTATCAAAAACATCATACGTCGCGAGCTTCTCTTTGGGTAAGGTCACATTAATATCAATTTCATCTTCCCCCTCGGCGGGTCTAAATGTCCCCACATTCAATCCTGCCACGCCCAGCCGCACTACCCGGTCGATGTCGCTAATGGCTATTCCAAGTTGCCCAGCTTTTTCCTTATTGATTTTTACCCGCAAATCAGTTTGTTGATTTGCCAGTGGGTTGTTTACGTAGATGGCACCCGCTGCTTTTTTGATAATTTGTTCAGCATCCAATGAAAGTTTTCGAAGCGTATCCAGGTTCTCACCAAACAAGCGAATGGCAATTGGCGCTTCCAGTGGCGGGCCCTGTTCAAAATCTTTAACTTCAATCTTAGCATTGGGATAGTAAAAGAATTTTTCCCTGAGCCGGTCAATCAATTTCGTTTTCTCTTCCGGTGTGAGATTATTCAGCTGCACATAAAATTGAGCAAAGTTCGGTGACTCACTGCGGGCAATTACATTGTAATAAATCCGAGGATTACCTTTCCCCACGTTGGTCGTGAAGTAGGTGATGTCCCTTTCCTTTTTCAGTTCGCCTTCAACATATCGTGCAATTCGATCCGTTTCGAATAGGCTTGTGCTATTGGGCGCTTCAATGTTGATTAAAAACTGAGGTTTTTCTGATTTTGGAAATAAGCTAAACCCTACCATTGGAAAAAGCATGATGCTACCCACAAAAAGAATCATGGCGATGCTCAGGGTAGCCCAAGGATGGCGAAGCGACCAGTGCAAAACTTTTGTATAGGTACCGCTGATCACCTTCTTCAAAGCACGAAGAAAAATATTGCCGTGGGGTAAAGAATGTGTTTTTAATATGCGGCTGGATAAAAATGGCACAATCGTCAGGGAGACAAACAAGGACGCAATGATTGTCGTGATCACGGCCATCGGAAGACTGCGTATAAAATCTCCGGCTTGCTCGGGTAAAAACACTAACGGGAGAAAAGCAAGAATCAAGGTCGCCGTGCACCCCAACACGGCCAAGCCAATCTGCTTGGTAGCTTCGATAGAGGCTTCACGTTTTGATTTTCCAGCGCGGAGGTAACGTTCAATATTTTCAATCACCACAATTGAATCGTCCACCAAAATTCCCAAAGCTACAATCAGGCCGACGATACTTAATTGATTAATCGAATAGCCTAAAAAATCAAGGAAGAACAATCCCGTGAAGATGGATAGCGGTATCGAAATCATCACAACAAACGCGGCCCGTGATCCCAAAGGAAGTAGCGTAATTGAAACCAATAAAATGGCAATGGCAAAATCTTTGGCAAAACGCCCCAGTCTTTTCTCTACACTTTTCGCTTGTTCAAAATTCTTTACCATTTTAATATTACTTGGCAGCTCCTTTTCAAATTGATCAAGGACAGGTGATATTTGGTCATCCACCTGAAAAATATTTTGTTCATCCTTTTGAGCGGCTGTAAGCAGCACACCGCGGAATCCATTCAACCTCACCAGGTGTGATTCATCCTGATAGCCGCTTTCCACCTCCGCTACGTCTTTGAGGTATACAATTTTTCCGTTGGCCGAATAAACAATGGTGTTTTTGATTTCGTTGAGGTCTTTATATTCACCACTGGTCTTTACGTTGAATCTTCGTGTGTTCATCTGAATGTTGCCACCCGGAATGTTTACGTTTTCACTTTGCAATGCGCCAATCACCGCCGCAACAGGAATATGTTGGTGCGCCAGTTTTTCAATATTTAGGGATACACGCACTTGCTGTTCGGGATACCCGTGCGTTTCAATTTTCTTTAGCGTTTTAATCCTTTCAAGTCGCTCCTCCAAGGTCTCCACCTGCTTTTGCAATTCGCGATAAGGAGCTGTTTCGGAAATCAGGGCTAATTGCAAAATGCTCACATCGGTGGAGGAAAATTTTAATATCCGAATGTCAAAAATACCTTGGGGCAATTCGCCGCGAAGCGCATTCACTTCCCGCACCACTTCCTGATATTTCTCATCCGGATCTTGCTCATGTTTATAATCTATACGAACGGTGGCAAGTCCGTCATACACATCGGAGGTAAGACGTTTGACATTGTCGAGTTCGTTGAATCGTTTCTCAATGGGATCAACCACCAATTTTTCCATGTCCGTCGGACTGGTGCCGGGATAAACGATAATGGCAACAAATGATGGAGCGGTGGTTTCGGGGTCTTCCCCGCGCGGCATATTGAATAATGAATTCAGGCCAAGGGCCAGCAGCAATACAAAAATGATGAGCGTGAACTGATAATTTTTAACTGAAAATTCGGCAATCCTCATGATGATAAATTTTTATTACTGCTCAATTTTTACAACTGAGTTTTCCGTAAGAAATGCCGAGCCCAAGGTAATGACCTGCGTCACATTGGCTAGCCCATCAAGAATGTAGGCACTTTGATTTTCGAGATAAGCGATGGTTACAGGTAGTTTTAGAACGGATTTCCTATCGGGTCTTACTACAAATACAAATGCTCGCTTGCCTTGACCTTCTACAATGGATTCAATGGGTACGCGCTGCAAGTTTCTCTTTGCCGACGGGATGATTTGCACGTTAGCAAATAGTCCTGAAGCCAATTTTCTATTCCCCGGCTTCACTCTTACTTCCGCTTGATAGAGTCCGTTTATCAAATCCGCTCCCTCATTGATCACATTTAAATCACCCTCAAAGAAATCATCTGGGTACGCATCCGTATAGATCTTCGCCCGATCACCTTTTTTAACGCGAACCCAATCCACATCGGGCAACCCAATCTTTACAATCCAGTCATTGTCCGCCGCGGAGTTTATAATCAACACCGGCATGCCACTATTAATCAACTCGCCTTCGTTGACAAATTTTTTGATCACCTTTCCGGACGTGTTCGCACGGATCGTTGAGAATTGCCGGTTAAACGATGCAATCCTGAGATTTTCATCGGCCAGGTCAAAGGCGGTTTGCAGGTTTTGGATTTGTTCGAGCGTAGCGGCCGAGTCTTTTAAAAGGCGTTGACCCCGGTCAAGATCCCTTTTTGTTTTAGCCAAATTATTCTTTGCCTGGCTGAGCTGGGCGTCAATCTCGGTGAGGTCCAACGATGCCAGGAGTTGTCCTTTGTTGACGGCCTCACCTTCTTTCACATAAATTCCTGAAATAATCCCTCCGGTCTTAAATGAAAGCTTTGATTCATTTTCAGTACTGATAAGCCCTGCGCTCCTGACGGGCAAGCTAAATTCTCCAGTTTGGACCGGGGCTAGTTTTACGGCAATAGCTGAGTCATCAAGGGATGATGATGTTGTTTCCTTTTTTCCCTTTTGACTACAGGACCCTAGAACGGAGCAAAGGATTAGGGCAACGAATGGAGAAATGAGAAATCTCTTCATAAAAGAAAGGTTAAAGATTACTGATGGTTTTTTGTAAATCAGCCGATTTGCGAAGTAACTCGTAGTGGTTGATCGTGTTCACCAACTGCGATCGGGTAAGTTTATTCTGTGCGTCAAGGTACTCGAGCATGATTACCTGCCCCTCATAATATTTGGCCCGTATGATTTGAAATGACTTTTCTGCACTCCTCACGCCACTTTGGGAGGCTGCATAAACTTGTTTGGCGGATTCCAATTCATAGTAGGCTTGAATTACTTGGAGTTCAATCTGTTTTTTCAGTTGAGCCATTTTGTTTTCTGTCACCTGATAATCTATCCGTGCTTGTTGTGTACGGGCCCTTTTCTCTCCTCCTTTAAAAATATCCCAGGTTAGACCAAATTGAACCAACCAATATTGCTGGTCAGCCTTCAACGTGTAATTAAAGCCCTGATAGCCCACATCTCCGACCACGCTAATCTTTGGCAGCAAAGCATTTCCCTGATTCAGATTAATAACAAAATCGTTCGCGTTAAGACTGTGTTGCAATTGCTGAATTTCCTGACGTTGTCTTAAGGCCGTGGATTTCAATAATGAAATTTCCAGGACTTCATTATTTGAAATGGATAAGGTCGTATCCCTTTCGATAGCAGAATTCATCTCTCGATTAAGCAAAAAATTGAAGTATGCCTGGTTGACCTGATAATTTTTTTCACTCTCCGCTATTTGCTGCTGGGTCTTATCCATTTCGAATTCGGCATTCAAGACGGCATCTTTTGTGGCCTTACCATTAGCGACCAGGCTTTGGTTGGTTTTGAGGAGTTCCGCTAAAAGTTTTTGCGTGTCTTTCAAAATCCTAATGGCATCCCCACTTTGCAAGAACTGATAGTAGGCCGAGGCGATTTCAAATTTAAGTTGATTCTCATAAGCCATTTTTTGTGCTTGCTGTACGGTGGTGAGCTCTTTTTGAGCTTTATAGGCGAAGTAGATCTCCGGATTAAAGAGAGGCTGGATGATTCTCACTTTTGAATCATGAAAATGGTTAGCTAAAAAATTGACTGATTGATTACTGATTTGAGGGTATTGGGGCGCATCCGGATTGAGTCCGCTGTTGATCTGATTAAGATTTTTGTAAATAGGGTTGATCAAATCACCCACCGGGATTAAAATTTTCCTTCCTCCATCGGCCAATTGATAGGAACCATTGGCTGAAACATAAGGCAAAAATAACGCTTTGGCCTGTGCCAGGTTTTCCATGCTGCGTTCGTAATTCAATTGTTCCTGCTGCAGTTGAAGATTGTTTTTAAGTCCTTCCTGGATGTAGGCATCCAACACGGAATTTTGTGCCCGGGTAGTTCCAAAAGAAATTACATGGATAAGGGCAAAAAATACGATTTTAGTTTTCATTGTTAATACAATAAACAGTGTTTATTAAAATTCAAAATTTTTTTATATCGTGGTTAGAATTTGCTTAAACATTTTAAAAGACTTGTCTAGCATTCTAGCGCGCTCCTCCTCTTCATAAATTTTCATCCGGTCCCGCAAGGCCAATGAACACATGCCATGCATGGTACTCCAAATAAGGAATGAAAGTGTCTTGTAATCGCGGTTCTTGAAATGATCATGCTGTTGGCATTCCTTAACCAAATTCTCCAACTGACAATGAGCGCTTTCTCCTTCTTTCCATTCTTCCGAATTTTTTACGCAATCCATGGGCGCTTGCATGATGAACATAATGTCATAATACTTTGGAAACTGAAAGGTAAATTCCATGTAGCGTTCTCCCATTTTAATCAATCGCCTAAAAGGATCTTTTACCTCAGTCAAGACACCCATAAACTCATTGAACTTCTTAAACGCTTCCCCATGAAGTGCATAAAAAATTTCATTCTTGTCTTTGAAGTACAAATAAATGGTAGCCGGGCTGTATTCGATGGCTTCCGCAATATTGCGGATACTCACCTCTTCAAAACCTCTATCCACAAAAAGTTGGTGAGCCGATTGCAAAATCGCCTCCTTCATTTCTTCACGGTCACGTGCCTTTCTCTCTTTTACACCCATGGTTGATTGTATACGGCAAAGTTAATAAACAGTGTTAATTTTAATAACAATGTTTTATTTTTTTATTAAGTAGTTGATTTTCAATTATAAAATTTGAGTAACAGAGCAGAAAATTCACCCCTGATGGAGATAATACCACCCTTGGGTTTACTTTTTTTGCACAATTGAAATTCTCGTTTACCTTTGCAGTCCCAAAAAATAGGGAGCTTAGCTCAGCTGGTTCAGAGCATCTGCCTTACAAGCAGAGGGTCGGGGGTTCGAACCCCTCAGCTCCCACGAAAAGCCTCAGCCTTCTGAGGCTTTTTTATTACCTAACCTTGCCAAGACCCGCTGGTGTATAACCACTCCCAAGCGCCTTTTCAAATGCTTAACTTACAACGTGATTAATAACAAATTAAGGTTGTATTGGAGCCTTCAGATTGGCGGCTGGGCGCTTTACGCCATTTTGCAAAGCGTGGCCATTATTTTAGCCTCGGATTCAGGGTCCTCCAGTACGAACAGGATAATTTTCGTTTTCTATGAGACGCTCCTGTGCTTGCTTTTCACACATGTTTACCGCTATTATATTAATCATTGGCGGTGGCTCAATCTAGGAATGGTCATGGTCATCGTGCGAATTGTGATCAGCACCTTTACTATGGGCGTCTGCATGTACTTTTTGAGAATTCCGGTTTCCATTCCGCTAGGTCTTTTTAATTCTCACCTCGCCTTTAATGCCTTGGACATATTAGTGGGATCGGTCTTTTATGCGTTTATCTTTTTTCTGTGGTCCGTGTTGTATTTTATCTACAACTATTTCGAGCGATATAACAAGTCACTCAAGTTGGAAGCTACTGTGAAAGAGATTGAATTGAACAATTTGAAAGCTCAACTTAACCCTCATTTCATTTTCAATGCCATGAACAGCATTCGGGCACTGGTGGATGAAAACCCCAGTAAGTCTAAACAAGCCATTACTCAACTTTCCAATATCCTAAGGAACTCCTTAGCCTCAGACAAAAAAGGGCTCACGAAATTTGAAGATGAGCTAAAAATTGTGAAAGATTACTTGAGTTTAGAAAGTATCCGTTTTGAAGAACGACTGCATACGGAATACCAGATTGCACCCGGGTCGAACGACTTCTGGGTCCCCCCTTTTATGATTCAAACGTTGGTAGAGAATGGGATCAAACATGGAATCTCTCAGCTAACGCAAGGTGGCACCATTATTCTTAAAACGGTTATTATTGATGACGAATTGAAAATTCAAATAAGTAACAGCGGTCATTATGTAAATGGTCGAAAAAAGGGGCTAGGGCTTACCAATACGGTACAACGCTTGAAACTTTTGTACGGAGATGCCGCTTATCTACGAATTAGCAACGAAAAACATAATCTTGTTTTGACTGAAGTTAAAATCCCACATCTATACAACTTATAAAATGTACTATATGAAATGCCCTTTATTGAAGCCGCAGGCCAACGACCTCCCGTTAGCTCTCGGAATTGGTATTGACATTCCATCGGACTTTAAACAATAAACTTTTAAAAGATGAAAGCTTTAGTGATTGATGACGAGCGCTTAGCTCGAAAGGAATTAATAAAATTATTAGAAGAACATCCTTCCATTGAGGTGGTGGGTGAAGCCATGAATGCCGATGAAGCCGAGAAGTTGATTGAAGAGCTTAATCCAGACCTCCTATTCCTTGATATACAAATGCCGGGGCGCAATGGCTTTCAGCTACTGGAGTCACTGGACTCTGTGCCGTTTGTTGTCTTCACCACCGCTTATGATGAATTCGCGCTGAAAGCCTTTGAAGTTAATGCATTAGATTACTTGCTAAAGCCTATTCAGCCGGAACGCCTCAGTGAGGCCGTGCACAAAATCGTGGAAAAAGAAAAGGTTAGGGCTGGCCGAATTCATGATAAAAAATTGGGATTAGAAGATCAGGTATTTGTGAAAGATGGAGAGCGCTGCTGGTTTGTAGGATTGGCGAATGTGCGAATGTTTGAGTCCGATGGAAACTACATTAAGGTCTACTTCGACAACAATAAGCCAATGATCCATAAATCATTGAATGCGCTGGATGAAAAACTTGACGAGCGCGCTTTCTTTCGCGCCAGCCGTAAGCACATCATAAACTTGAGCTGGGTAGAGGGAATTGAGACTTGGTTCAATGGGGGTTTAATGGTGAAACTAAGGGGCGGCGACAAGGTTGAAGTAAGCCGCAGGCAGGCCGCCAAGTTCAAGGATATGATGAGTTTATAGCACAAAAAAAGTAGCCCTGACTTTTCAAGCCAGGGCTACTGCTACTTTGATTTTCTACTTTTCCTTAGGCGGGAGCCGTTGATTGTTCCATTTTAGTTTGTTGTTTCAAGACCACTGATTTTTTCGCCTTGTAACCACAATAGCCACAGAGATAGTGTTTAATAATTTCTCCTTCCTCACCCTCAGTCGGTTGCTTGACAATCTCTTCTTTTACTACTTTGAAAGTTTGATAGTTACACTCTGGGCACTGAAGAGCATGCAAATGGCCTGCATATTTTTCAATTTGAATAAATCCGGTTTCTTCGTCCTTCCATACATCATAATCAACAGAGAAAACGTTTTCTTCCGCTTGCATCCCTTCATCCAGGTAGGCGTCTTCTTCTTCTTCGCTTAAGAGCTTCATCGGCTTTCCCGTTTTTGGGGAAATCCGTGGCATATAACGGAGCACCTTCAAACGTTTCTCGATATAAAATGGATAATAGAATTTAAGCAGGTTTTGGATGATCACAGCTACGATCAAGCCCATTGCCGCGGTAACGAAAATCCGCACCCCGATTAAAACCGGCGTCAGAGTCGTAATGGCAGCGTTTGCGAAAAAGCAGCCTCCAACAATCAATATTATTACCGCAACCCAGAGGTAACTGATCTCATGTCTATTGATGAAATCATATTTTTCCTTGCTTCCTTTTGTGGTGGAAAGTTTGATGTAGTAGCCCAAAGCAACAAGTAGGCCTATCGCCCACGCTACATAAGCTAAATTGGCAGCCAAGCCATTCCAGGAATCATAGTTTTCAATTGGTTCCTCGGGGTCTTGCGCGTAGGCACCAATTGTCACAAAGAGAAGAGCCATCGTATTAACAAATCTCATATTAGTTAGATTTTCGGGTTTGTCTTAAAGAGACCAAATATAGTTAAAACTGCCAATTTTTGTCTTTTGCAACTAACAAATATAACGAAGTTGAATAAATATTTGAAGCCCCTCTTTCGAAAAAAAAGGCTTACAAAGGCCGATTGGACACAGATATAAAATCGGCAAGAATACGGCTGGCTATTTCTGGCTGCTCCAACATTCCCATGTGGCCTGTCTCGTTCAAAATGTGAACTGCACTTTTTATTGCAAACCTGCCAAATTCCAGCGTCGTGTCCACGCCGACGATACTGTCTTTTTCACCTGCCAGTGTGAGTACCGGTTTTTGCATTTTCCTCAGAAATTCGACTGAAGACGGCCTGTCTCTCATCGCAGAAATATAGGCCAGAAGAGTTTCCTTAGAAGTTTTTCTTGCAATTTCATAGACTGCCGGTATTGCCGGGTGGGTTTTATTGTAAAATAAACCGGGCACAAAGGTGTCGACAAAAGGTTCAACACCATTTTTTGTCACAAATTCAATCACCCGGTTGCGATTTGATTTTCGTTCATCGCTATCGGGATAGGGAGTGGAATGGAACAGGCACAAGCCCGAAAATTTCTCTTCTACCTGATCCGCCATGGACAAAGCCACATAACCACCCAGGGAATGTCCAACTAAAAAAGGTAAGCTGATTTTGGTTTGATCAATCCAGCGCTGAATGATTGCGGCTATATCCACGATTGAAAAAGAGGATGCTGGCAGGGGGCTTTGCCCAAAGCCTGGGAGGTCAATAACAAAGACTTCAAATGACTCGGCTAGTCTTTCCGCAAACCCAGCCCATATCTCATGCGTTTCGCAAAAGCCATGAATCAATAAAACCGGTTTGCCTCTACCTAATTTCTGGAAAAAAATTTCCATTTACGCGATGAACTTCGCGGGTTCAAGCATTAACAACACCGCTTTCTCAATTCCATCAGCATCAAATCCGCATTCCCGATGCAATTCAATTTGTTCCCCGTGCTCAATGACCGCATCGGGAATACCCAACCTTTTAACGTCAGCGTGGTAATGATGATCTGCCATAAATTCAATGACCGCACTTCCAAATCCCCCCTGAACGCATCCATCCTCAAGGGTGATTATTTTCTTGAATTTACCGAAGATGTCATGAAGCAATTTCTCGTCTAATGGTTTCACAAATCGCAAATCATAATGACCAATAGAGATCCCCTGCTTTTCCAACTTCTCACAAACCTTCACGGCGTAATTGCCAAGGTGACCAATCGAAAGAATCGCTAGCTCGTCGCCATCCTTAATTTTTCTACCCGTTCCAATTTCTATTTTTTCAAAAGGGGTTATCCAGTTTGGCAACACCCCTTGACCACGGGGATAGCGGATGGAGAACGCCTTTCCCTCTCTTGGAAGTTGTGCGGTATACATTAAATTTCGCAATTCCGACTCATTCATCGGAGCAGCCACAATCATATTGGGCAGGCATCTAAAGTAAGCCAAATCATACGCGCCGTGGTGTGTCGGTCCATCCGAGCCAGCTAAGCCGGCACGGTCAAGACAAAAATTGACGGGTAAGTTTTGAATGCAAACGTCATGCACCACCTGGTCATAGCCGCGTTGCATGAAGGAACTATAAATGTTACAAAATGGTACTAGTCCTTGGGTTGCCAGTCCAGCGGAGAAAGTAACGGCATGCTGCTCGGCAATGCCTACGTCGATGGCACGGTCTGGCATCTCGGCCATCATGATATTCAAGGATGAACCCGATGGCATGGCCGGTGTAATCCCAATGATTTTGTCATTCATCTTGGCTAATTCAACCAACGTGTGACCAAAAACATCCTGGTATTTTGGAGCCTGAGGCTTGTCATGAATTTTCTTATGGATTTCCCCTGTGATCTTATCGAAAGTGCCAGGTGAATGCCATGTGGTTGCGTTGCCTTTTTCCGCTGGGCCATAGCCTTTGCCTTTTACCGTTATGCAATGCAGTATTTTAGGGCCCTTTATTTTTTTAAGATCATTGAGGATGGCAACCAAGTGATCTACATCATGGCCGTCCACTGGGCCAAAATATCGCAAATGCAACGATTCAAATAAATTACTTTGGCTTAATAGAGTAGACTTGATGCCGGTTTCAATTTTTGAAACAATCTCCTGCGCATTCTTTCCAAACTTGGAGAGCTTACCAAGCAAATTCCAAACATCATCCTTAAGACGATTATAGGTTTTGGAAGTGGTAATGTCCGTCAAATAATCCTTTAGTGCACCTACATTCGGATCAATAGACATGCAATTATCATTGAGGATAATCAACAAATTCGTGTCCGACACACCGGCATGATTCAGCCCTTCGAAAGCCATCCCGCCAGTAAGTGCACCATCACCAATAACGGCGATGTGTTGTTTATCTTCTAACCCTAACGTTTTTGAAGCAAATGCCATTCCCAAGGCAGCAGAGACCGAGGTCGACGAATGCCCCACACCAAAGGTGTCATACTCACTTTCGCTTCTCTTAGGAAAGCCGGAAATTCCCTTGTAAAAACGATTGGTGTGAAAGACATCTCTACGGCCTGTTAATATTTTATGGCCATACGCCTGATGGCCGACATCCCAAACGACCTGATCATACGGGGTATTGAAAACATAATGCAGTGCCACGGTCAATTCTACCACCCCGAGGCTTGCTCCAAAATGGCCTCCATAGACCGACACATTATCAATGATAAAATGGCGAAGTTCGTCGCTTAATTGAACTAGCTGCGCCTGATCAAGTTTTTTTAAGTCGGCAGGGCTATTGATTTGCGTTAAAAGTGTCCCAGGGGTGATGAGCATTTCAGTTTCGAATGTGTTCAATTCCTTTAAAAAACAATCCTCCAGCGCCAACGGTCATGCCTCTCTCCAGGGAGCCTAAGAAAACTTTAAGAGTCATATTCCTAATAAACAGCCCAGTAAAGGTATTGGTTTACTTGAATTTACGATTTATCGAGCTACAAATTTACGTATTTCAGTTGGTAGCCGATTTTATCGTTGGATTTGAATATTTTTGCGGTCTCATAGCATTATGGCACAAGAAAATTTTGAAGTTAGGCTCCCTCTTTTTGAAGGTCCATTTGACTTGTTATTGTTTTTCATCGAGCGCGATGAATTAGACATCAATGATATTCCCATCGCTCAAATCACGCGGGAGTTTCTGGAGTATCTGCACCGACTAGAAACCCTCAACATTGAGGTGGCCAGTGAATTTATTTTAGTGGCAGCCACGCTCATGCGAATCAAGTCCAAAATGCTTCTCCCCAGGCCACAGTTGGATGAGCAGGGTAACGAAATCGATCCGCGCGAGGAATTAGTGAAGCACCTGATGGAGTATAAGAAATACAAGTCAGTGGTGGATCAATTCCATAAAATGGAGGAGACGGAGTTGATGAAAGAAAAGCGTGGCAACCTGATGAAAGAGTTGCGGCAATTAGCTGAGGTATCCAACGTTGAAGCCGAATTACAGGATGTTGATCTGTTCAAACTGCTTACGGTTTTTGAAAAAGTATTGAAACGTCAGGAAGAGGAGAAAAACAGACCCGTCCATCAGGTCATTCAATATCCCTATACCATTGAAGGGCAGAAAGAATTTATTTTAAATGAGGTGACTGTAAAACCACGAGTTGCCTTTACTGAGCTATTTGAAAAAGCACCAACGCGCATTGCGTTGATCTTTAATTTCCTGGCTATTCTTGAAATGCTGGCCAACGGGTTGCTAAGCATCCAGGTTGGAGAAGGCTACAATAATTTTTGGGTAACAAGGCCTGAAGCAGTACCGCAACACTGATTCCACTTTTTGATTAGGAAGTAAATCCCCATTCAATAGCCGGTACTCGATCTCCGGCCCTTTCGTAGTTATAGCGAGCAGGGAAAAGCGCCCCGATAGGGAGGCCTTCCCCCTCCATGTTCAACGATCAGTGGACCAATAAGCCCTGAGCTTTCAAGAAATTAAGCTCGCTGAGCTTAGCATTGTAAGCAGCTTGAGATAACTGGTATTCTGCATCGGCATAGGTTTGCACCACCGTTCGGTATTCTATATAATTAGATAGGCCCTGTTTAAAGCGCTGAGCAGCGATATAAAGGTTCTGATTGGCAAGTTGTACACTTTCCATTTCCAAGTCTACGATTTTCAAATTATTCTGAAAACTCAAAAAAGCCTTATACAGATTTGATTTCTCTTGCAATTCAGCTGCTTCCAAGCGCAAATTATCAGAAGCGATCTGGATCGTTTGATTTCTAATGGCCGTGCGCGTGGTAAGATTATTAAGTACCGTCCATGAAAAAATAAATCCTGCGTTATAGCCATAATTTTGATTTAACCGCTGCAACCCGATGTCTTGGGAAATCCACTGATAGGTATAGTTTCCAGTAACACCAATTTTAGGCATCGCATTCGCTTTAAATTCTTTTAATGCTAAGGCGTCTATTTCAAGCGTTTTTCTTCCAATTAAAATCGAGTTATTGTTTTTATCGGCGTTGAATAAAGCACTGGCATATTCTGGTTTTGTTTGGATCACGATCGTGTCGGGAACACTAAACTCGGTCTCCTGTGATTGCTTTAACACAGCGTTCAAATTAATTCGTTGTTCATTTAATAAATTTTGCTGCTGCGTCAGTTGTACTTTGACGGTATTGTAGTCAATTTGTGTTTGTAAAACATCCACCTTAGAGCCAACGCCAGACTTCAATTTTTCTTCTGCCAGCTTTTTTTGAGCTTCCGCCAAGACCAATGACACTTGCAACGCTTTAATAAATTGCTCTATACTTATCATTTGATAATAAGTAGTTAACGCGGTTAACAACGTGTTTTCAACGGTTAAACGAAATTGCAGATTGCTTAATTCTTCAGCGCGATTTAATTTCTTTTTTGTGGCAAACATTTTTAGCCCATCGAAAAAATACCACGTGACGACCACTGACGGAGCGTAACTTTTTGAATTCAGGGTTTGCTTATCCACATTTAATGCAGGGTTAGAATATTGAAGTGTACTAGTTGTCTTTCCAATGCCCAGTGGGTTTTGTGGGCTGCCGGCCGCCACTGAAACTTGGGGCAGCATACCGGTAGTACCTCCAGAGACCGTACCTCCCGTCGATTGACCGGCCCCCACCAAGCCAATGTTATTATTGTTTTTCGCAACCTGAATATTGTTCTTGGCAATCTCAATATCAAAGTTCTTTTCAATGGTTATTTTAATAACATCTTCTAAGGTTAGCAATTCCTGGGCCTTACCGACCGATGGTACTAACAGGATAGCCAGTGCAACAAATTTATAGATGCTTTTCATAGACAACATATTCCTTATTAAGTTCTGATTCATAAGTGGTTTTACCATTGAACCGTCAGTCGAGTAAGCCCTGTCGACGTTAGGGCTTGCTGGGAGCAGGTGAAATGAGATTCCAATAAAATAGATATTGAGGGGGAGTAAATCTTACTTTTCATAGACTAATTCCGCGTGAGGTTGGCTGACTGATTCATCATTGAGTTCCGCGTCAATGTGCTTTCTTGTTCTAGATAAATAAGAGTACATCGCCGGTATGACAAACAGTGTGAGAACAAGCGAAAACATCACCCCGCCGACGATGACCACACCCAACGGTATCCGGCTTGTACTGGCGTCCCCCAAGGACAGGGCCAGGGGCAGGGAACCCAATGCCATCGCTAAACTCGTCATCAAAATCGGGCGTAGGCGTAGGCGCGATGCCACCAACACCGCTTCAATCTTAGACAATCCTTCTTCGCGTTTTTGGTTGGCAAATTCCACAATCAATATCCCGTTTTTGGTTACCAACCCAATCAACATAATCATTCCTATTTGTGAAAAGATATTTATCGTTTGATGGGTTAGCCATAGGGAAATAAATGCACCACTGATCGCTAAGGGCACGGTAACCATAATCGTGAAAGGATCAATGAAGCTTTCAAACTGAGCAGCCAACACTAAATAGATCAGGACCAAGGCTAATATAAAGGCGAAAGAAGTATTACCGGAACTTTCCGCAAAATCTCGCGACGTACCGGAGAGCGATGTTGTGAAGGTGTCATCGATCAAGGGTTTTACAATTGCGTCCATCGCTTGAATTCCATCGCCAATCGTTTTGCCCGGCGCAAGACCGGCGGAGACGGTCGCCGATTTGTATCGATTAAAATGATAGAGTGCCGGAGGCGTTGCCGATTCTTCTACCGAGACGACATTGTCGATTGAGACGAGCTGGCCCGACGTGGTACGAACATACAATTTCTTTAAATCATTTGGATCGTCACGATCCAGTCGGATTACTTGGCCGATGACCTGATATTGCTTTCCTTCGCGCGTAAAATAACCAAAGCGGAGATTGCTGTAGGCAAGTTGGAGCGTTTGAGAAATATCCTGCACACTTATTCCTAGTTGGGTGGCTTTAAGTCGGTTAATCTTCACTCTCAATTCCGGCTTGTTGAATTTCAAATCGACATCAACGCCTTGCAACGCCGGACTGGTGTTTGCCCCTTCCAAAATTTTAGGCAACACATTTTGCAGCTTATCAAAATTGTTATTCTGAATTACAAATTGAACCGGCAACCCTCCTCGTCGGTTCACCGAAATGGTTTGTTCCTGTATCGCCAGCGCCTTGCCTTGCGGAAAGCGCGGCAAGTTTTTGCCAACCATATCCACAATCTGTTGTTGCGAGCGATTTCTGTCTTTCGGGTCAGTCAAGGTGACGCGAACAAATGCCGTATTGACGGAGCCCGCCCCGCTAAACGATGGTGCTGTTACCGATAGCAATATTCGAGCCTCAGGAACAGAGTCTTCTAGAAATTGTACAACATTGTCGACATAGCCATCCATGTAATCATACGAAGTACCCTCGGGGGCAGATACAGACAACCGAAACTGATTGCGGTCTTCTAAGGGCGCCAATTCAGATTGGATAATCTGGCTTAAGAAATACACCGACAAAATACAAAACCCAATAATGACAAAGGCCATCCAGCGTATTCTCATGAACGAGGCCAGGAATCGGCTGTATCCATTCTCTAATCCTACAAAAAACGGTTCGCTAAATTTATAAAACCAAGAGTGTTCATGATTTTCTCTTGTCAGTTTCACGCTGAGAACCGGTGTCAGCGTGAGGGACACGAACGCAGAAATTAATACAGCACCCGCCACCACAATTCCAAACTCACGAAACAAGCGACCTACAAAGCCTTGTAAAAAGACAATCGGAAGAAAGACGACGGCCAGCGTAATCGAAGTAGAAATCACGGCAAAGAAGATTTCCTTGGATCCCTCTTTGGCAGCACGATATTTATTCATGCCACCCTCTAGTTTTTTATAAATATTTTCCGTGACCACAATGCCGTCATCTACCACCAGGCCTGTAGCCAAAACGATGGCCAACATGGTCAGCACGTTGATGGAGAATCCAAACAAATACATGATAAAAAATGACGCTATTAAGGATACCGGAATGTCAATCAGTGGACGAAAAGCAATGAGCGCATCACGGAAAAATAAATAAATAATAAGAACCACAAGTAAAAACGAAATCAACAAGGTTTCCTGCACTTCCGAAATCGCCCGCTTGATAAACACGGTTTGATCAAGGGCAATGTTCAGCTTGATGTCGGGGGGCACTTCTTTCTTTATTTGGTCCATCCGCTTGTAGAACTCATCGGCAATGGTTACGTAGTTAGCACCGGGTAAGGGCACCAGGGCGAGTCCCACCATGGGAATCCCGCGGTCCTTTAGAATCGACTCTTCATTTTCAGGACCCAGCATGGCCTGACCCACATCCTTCAAACGGATATCGCCCGTCGAGGAAGCTTTTACAATCACGTCGTTGAAATCTTCCTCCGTATATAGTCTTCCAAAAGTCCGCACCGTAAGTTCTGTAGCATTACCCGCAATTTTACCCGAAGGCAACTCCACATTTTCTCGATTCAGTGCATTTTGTACGTCAAGTGGAGTAAGGTTGTAAGCACTTAGCTTGGAGGGATCCAACCAAATTCGCATGGCAAATTTCTTCTCCCCCCAAATCTGAACACTGCTAACTCCTTTTATGGTTTGAAGCCGTTCGACCAAAACGTTAGTGGCATACTCGGTAAGTTGCAAGGGGTTTCTTGTGCTACTTTGCACGGTCATGCTAATGATGGCATCAGAGTTTGCGTCGGCTTTTGAGACCACCGGGGGCAAGGTCAAATCCAAGGGAAGCGCGCTACGGGCCTGTGAAACTTTGTCGCGTACGTCATTGGCGGCGGCCTCTAAGTCCACGCCTAGCTCAAATTCGACGTTAATGCTACTTCTGCCAATACTTGATGTTGAGGAAATATTCCGAATGCCCGCAATTCCATTGATCGATTTCTCCAACGGTTCGGTAATTTGCGATTCAACGATATCCGCATTTGCCCCCGAATACGTGGTTTGAACATTCACATTTGGAGGATCGATGGCGGGATAATCGCGAACCCCTAAAAACTTAAATCCAACGAGCCCGAATAGCACCAATACGATACTCATTACGAATGCCAACACTGGACGCCTTAGACTTAATTCTGAGATATTCATCCCTTCAAATTTTAGTTCCTACAAAAATCCATTTCATTTAGAACCGTATCGGCTCAATTTCGTGATTTTCAATTTTGATTTTGGTCGGATGGCCATCAAGCCGGTGGTAACAATGGTGTCACCCGATTTTAGACCTTTCAATATCTGAACGAAAACAGAATCTCGTATACCCGTATCAATCGTTAAGAATTTAACACTGTCTTTTCTTAATACCATGATTTGTTTGCTCCGAGCAAGCGGGATCACCGCCTGGCTAGGTACCATCAAGGCCCCGGCACTTTTCCCTAGTTGCAAATTTACTTTCGCGAAAAGCCCCGGCACGAGCTCGGGATCCGTTTCGCTTACGATGGATTTAATTTTTAGTGTACGGGTGACCTGATCAACATTGCCCTCGGTGGCCAACACCTTGGCATAATGTTCCCGCTCACCTCCATCAACTCTGAATTGCACGACATACCCTGGCGCAATGTCCTTCGCATATTTTTCCGGTATCGAAAATTCCAATTTCAATTGACTTACTTGTCTCACGCTGGTAAGAATGTCCGACGGAGAAACATAAGCGCCAAGGCTGGCGTTCCTTAGTCCTAATTTTCCATCGTAGGGTGCCCTGATTTCCGTTTTAGAAATGGAAATGAGCGTCGTTTCAATATCCGCTTTTAGGTTATCCACCGCCAAGGCGCTCAAGTCAAAATCCTGCTGGCTGATGCCATTGATGGCCAGCAAGTCTTTCTGTCGAAGCATAGTGCGATTAGAAATATCTAATTGCACCTGAAGTTTTTTTAATTGGGCCTGAAGATCCAGATCGAAAAGCTTCACCAGCAAAGCGCCTTTCTTCACCGAGGCCCCCTCCTGAATATTCAATTGAACAATCCGGCCAGAAGTCTCCGGCCGAATCTGGGTTTCCTCCACGGGCAAAAGGGAGCCAGGCACTTCTATATTTTCACTTTCGCTGTGGGGTTCTACAATAAACCCTTCGACCAGCAAGGGGCCCGATTTTTTTACCTCCATAACAACGGTCTTCTTTTTACAAGCGGTAACCAGAAGGGCTACAACAATAATTCCAAGGGTAAGTCTGTTCACCATCTTCTATGTATAATTCAAAAATTAAAGCTAACGTAATTGCATTTTGTAAGTTCAATTTGCGGTAAAGGCAATAAACCGCTCATGTAATTTCAACACTTGAGGAAACACCAGTTCGGTTTCATCATTGAGAATGACAAAATCCGCTCTCTTTATTTTTTCTTCATCGGCCATTTGAGCTCCTATTATTTTTTTAACATCTTCCTCCTGGCGCGACTGATCGCGATTCAACACGCGTTGTATACGTAAACGTTCCGGGGCGGCTACAACAATTATTTTATCCAATCCTTTGTAGGAACCTGACTCAAAGAGCAAGGCAGCCTCTTTGACAACATAGGGAAAGCCATTATGGCGTTCCATCCAATTTTCACTATCCGTGGCAACACGCGGATGAACCAACTGGTTCAATTTCTCCCGTTTAATCGAGTTATTAAAAACCTCCTCGCTTAAGTACTCTCGATTTAAGGAGCCATCCCCATGATAACTTGATTCACCAAATTGCTTTTTGATTTGATCAGCCAGCACTGGATCGGAAGTCATCAACTTCCTGGCCATAGCGTCAGCATCATAAATAGGCACTTGGAGCGCAGCAAAAATTCTACAGATCAAACTTTTGCCCGATCCAATGCCTCCTGTAACGCCAATGCGAAGTGGCTTGCTCACTGAATTTTTTTCGAAGTTAAGGTAAAATCGGCTGGCCTTTTACATGAACCGAATCCACTCTCAACAGCAGTGCATACGGAGGAATGTTTATTACTTTCGGCCGCGCGGCATGAAAATTTTTAGACTGCAATGCCTTTACCTCCGATACAATTTCAAGTGATTGCACTTTAAAATCTTCCTCCCGACCGGTGGGAATCTGAAATAGAGCCTCCACGCTATCGGCGACTTCATGGCCCCCATTTTTATTTACGATTACCTTTATTTTCTTTCTTACCTTCACCACCTGACTGACTTCAAACATGATCTGAACCAGCGGCGGGTTGACTTTCAGAAATTCACTTCCCGGAAATAAAACTTCAACTTCGGTTCTGAAGTTTTTGCTCAAGTTTTTCTCATTAACGACAAGTACTATCGAATCATCAAGGGCATGAAGCCTGCTTTGCGGTCCATCCAGTTCGATGGAATCGGGAAGTACGACGACCGGGCTAATTCGTCCGTACCCCTCGCGAAAAGTAACGCCGGAAATGTCTGCCGTTAATTTATATCGATGCGAGTCGCGTTCGTCAATTTGAAGATAAAGCGTATCGGTTACGACGTAATTTATTTTCAAATTGCCAACTTGTGTGGCCAGCATGGGGGCAAGTGTACTCCCTACAATTTTCTTTACCTCTTTGGCGCGTTCTAGCGGAATAATCACTGGGGGCACTTTCACGCCCAAATGTTTGCGGAAAAGATCCCAGCCATTTCCGGAGACATTGAGGTTTACCGATTTGGGCAGATGATCTGCCGGTGCGTATTTTTCCCCATCAAATTCAAAGAGAACCGGAAATCGAACATTGGTAGAATAATTCTTATTGAAGGCATTGAAAATCCAAAAGACCATGGCCGTCAGCACGCATAGACCCACGACCTTCCAGTTGGCCCGATCAAAACGAAAAAGATTAAAAAAAATGCGTAAAATATTCATCCATTCAACTTTAACGCATTACCCCTAGCTGCTCTCCCTACATTAGGCCGCCGGCTTTTTCCCAGCCGCCGCTTTCGTTGACTCCATGGAAACGGCCGATTTTGAAAATTTTATTCGCGCACCACGTTCTACTTCAACAATAATGGTATCGTCTTCCAACTCCGCAATGCGCCCATGCAGTCCCCCGATGGTAACAATGTAGTCGCCTTTCTTAATTTCTTCTGTAAATTTCTTTTGATCTTTTGCCTTTTTCTGCTGTGGTCGGATCATGAAGAAATACAGGATTCCGAACATGAGAACCATCATCAACGGAAAACTCCAGTTGTTTGCCTGGGCTTGAAGTATTATCGAATACATAGTTGTTTTTAAAATTTAAGGCCGCAAGTTATCCCTTTGGCACCAACCTGACAAACCGCCCTTAAAATGATATTTTGCCAACGGCGAGAAAAACACATCCCCGTTGCCGGGGAGGTGTAAACCTTTTATTTAAGCTATCATTGCTTATTTCACCGGTCCGTTCGCGCCATCAGGCTTTGGGGTGACCATGGCTTTAAATTTAATCATCGTAGTTTTAGGCCACGCATTGGAGGTCACCGTTATGGTCTTATTCTGAATACCTGTTTTGCCATGGGTATCAAATTCCGCTTTAACAAATCCTGTTTTTCCCGGTGGAATGGGTGCTTTGGTCCAATCCGGCACGGTGCAACCACAAGAAGGCTGGGCATTCTGAATAATCAATGGGGCCTGGCCAACGTTCTTCACACTATAGGTGTAGGATACTTTTTGTCCTTCTATCACGGTGCCAAAATCATGATCCATGGACTCAAACTGAATGGCGGGGAGTGGTCCGGTAGGCTTCTCTTCAGAAACCGGCGTGGTGGCCGTGGCCCCCGGGGTTGCTGCTCCCGGAACTGCTTTATTCTCTTCCAACTGAGCTAATCGACTTTCTAACTCAGCAATCTTTTTTTCTGATGCCCGGTCACGGCAACTGGATGTTGCTAAACCGATGGCAATTATCGTAATCGTTATGATTTTCATGCGCTCATTACTTTTAAAGTCTCAAAATTAAATGCTATCTCCAATCAAGACAAGGCGGTGGTTGCAATTAACAAAACATTAACTGTTTTTGCCTCGGATTTGTTCGAGGAGTTCGTCCACATCATCCAGCAATTGCTGCGCCTTTCCCTTTGCTTCCGCCACTACTTTCTGCCCTTGGGATTGAGCTTCGGAAGTCAATGGCGTCTCCTTTCCAGTCATCAAATCATCGACATAATCCTGAAGTATTTTCTTGTACTTATCCAACTGGAATGAAAGTTTCTCCCGTGTATTGGAGCCTTTGTCGGGCGCGTACAAAATTCCAAGGATGGCCCCTGCGGCCGCTCCGGCCAAAAATGCCATCAGGGCGTTGCTACTTTTTTTACCCATAGTTTGTTCTTTTTACGATGGCAAAGATAAAAAAGTATTTCCTTGAATCACTTGTTATCCAGCAAGCCTCGACCACTCTTTTTTACCGCCCCCGATTCTTTCATGGCTTTCGAAATTACATCCAATATGCCATTGATAAATTGTCTGCTTTTCGGGGTGCTGTAGTCTTTTGAAAGCTCAATGTATTCGTTGATCGTAACCTTTACCGGGATGTTGGGAAAATTAATCATTTCGGAAATTGCCATCTCCAGAATCACCCGGTCCGTAAGCGGCAACCGGTCCACTTCCCAGTTACGCGTATTTTTTGCAATGAGTTCTTTGTACTGAGGATCAAGGTCAACGGCACTATTGAATAGGCGGTCAATAAATTCCTGATCGTCTTCCCAGTTCAGGGATACTTTTTGCAGGGTAATTTTTCCGTCGGCATAGGACTTAATGGTTTTGTCCATCATGCTTTTGATGATGTCTTTATCTTCCGCCCAACGCATATTTTGTTCCTCAAAATAATCGTTGATGGTGCCGCTTCCTAAAATAATTTTCCGGCTCAAGTGTTTGATAAAGGCTCGCTGAGCGTCTTCATCGGGGCTTTCTTCACTAATATATTTTTTGTACGTGTCATCCTCCTTGAGCACATCCCGGAACCATCCTCGTACTTTATCCAGCTTGCCTTCCCATCCGGACATTTCTTTGAGTACCGCTTTCTTCAATTCTTCATTTAGCTTCCAGGCGTTAACCAGGGCGTTTTTCACAAAATTGCTATGGTCACTCTTTTTATCGGATCCAGCCTGATCCGCCAATGCGAGAATGAGTGAAATAACACTGTGATAGGTCGCGGCCAGCCGTTCCATCTCCAATAAGATGTTCTTGCTTAAATAGGTCTGGTCTTTTTTTATTGATTTCCGGAAAAGGCTGATCGCCTCCTCAACCGCCTTAGTCACCGCAGGGTCATCCTCTTTCACGTTCTCCCCTTTCATTTTCTTTTCGAAAAGTTGCAAGGCTGATTTCTTTTGTGAGCGCAACAATTCTTTGTCTTGCACTTCCATCGAGTTCAGATCGGGCTGAAACCGCCCCTCAATTAAATCATGAGCAAGTAATAAGTCAGCGTCCTTGCATTGGCTGTAGGCAAAGAGGCTTTGCATGATTTTGATGCGGATGGTGCGCCGGTTGAGCATGTTGAAGAACGTTTTTTGGAAGTGCAAATTACGCCGTTCACCTGAAATGTGAAAGACTTTGGGGGATAAGTACACATTTCCGAACTTGCCGGCGAAGATTAGCGTTTGACAAGCTGACCCATTGACCAAGGATGAAAGAACTTCAATATCTTAATAAGTACTTACTCAAATACAAATGGCACCTGATTTGGGGATTTGTCTTTGTCGTCATATCCAACGTGTTCCAAATCTTGCCAGCACAGTTTGTACGCTATTCCATCGACCTGGTGGTTGATAATATTCGCGTCTACAGGGCCTTCGATCGTAGCCAAGTACAACCTGAGTTTTTTCAGGTGTTTGCCCGTGGCATTTTAATCTACGCTGTACTCATCTTGTTAATGGCCTTGTTGCGTGGTGTCTTTTTGTATTTCCAACGTCAGACACTGATCGTGATGAGCCGGCTGATCGAGTATGACTTAAAAAATGAAATCTTTGAGCATTATCAAACGCTGCCCATCAGTTTTTATCGACGGAACAATACCGGCGACCTGATGAACCGGATAAGCGAAGATGTAGGACGAGTGCGAATGTACCTTGGTCCCTCCATCATGTATGGATTGACGATGATAACGCTATTTCTTATGATGGTGCCCGTGATGTTTTCAATCAGTCCAAAACTCACATTATATTCGCTATTACCACTACCCCTGTTGTCAATAGCGATTTTCTATGTTAACAATATCATCGAGCACCGAAGTGAGGAGATTCAGAAAAGCCAATCGCGATTAAGCACTTTTGTGCAAGAAGCTTTTTCGGGTATCCGTGTTTTAAAATCATTCACCAGAGAAAAGGAGTCGGTATTAAATTTTTCGAAAGAGAGCGAACAATATAAGCGTCAATCCATTAAACTTACCAAAGTGGAAGCCTTATTTTATCCGATCGTATTGGGTTTGGTAGGGCTTAGCATACTTCTTACTGTTTATTCGGGGAGCGTGGAAGTGATCAACGGTTCGCTCACCATCGGCAACATTGCCGAGTTTATCATTTATGTAAACATACTCACCTGGCCGGTCACTTTGTTAGGGTGGACCAGTAGCCAAGTAAAACGAGCAGAAGCCTCGCAGAAACGTATTAATGAATTTTTGAAGGCCACCACCGATATCGTTTCAGAAAGAAAATTAACACGTGAAATTGCCGGTAAGGTTGAGTTCAAGAAAGTGCACTTCACTTATCCCGACACCGGCGTGCGTGCTTTAAAAGACATTTCATTCAGGATCGATCCTGGGGAATCGCTGGCTATTATCGGCACCACGGGCTCAGGCAAAAGCACCGTGGCAAATTTAGTTTCACGTCTTTACGATGTTTCATCGGGTGAAGTACGGGTGGATGACGTGCCCATAAAAGATTATGACCTGGTCTGTTTGCGCAAGCAAGTAGGTGTCGTGCCGCAAGATGTTTTTCTTTTCAGCGACACCATTTTCAACAACATTGGTTTTGGATTAAATGAACCCAGTGAAGAAAAAATACACCAGGCAGCCAGAGATGCCGATGTCTACGAAAACATTGAACTCTTCCCGCAGGGATTCGCAACCCGGGTTGGAGAACGAGGGATTACCTTATCGGGTGGGCAAAAGCAGCGCGTGTCCATCGCCCGTGCCATCGCCCGTGAACCTAAGATTTTAATTCTGGATGACGCTCTTTCGGCCGTGGATACGAAGACCGAAAATAACATTCTTAACAGCATGAAGAAAATTATGGTGGGCCGAACCACCATAATTATCTCACATCGCGTTTCTTCCGCTAAACTGGCCAACAAGATTTTGGTGCTCCACGATGGAGCGATCGTCGAAGAAGGGACGCACGAAGAGCTCTTGAACAAGGATGGAGTTTACAAGGAGCTCTATGAAAAACAGATGCAACTCGATGAAGTGGAGCCCGATTAAAAGACGTACCGAAGGCCAACACCACCCTGGTAGCGTCTATATCCAGGATCTGCTAAGGCATCCAAAAATGTTTCCAGCTCAATAAAGGCCGAGACGGGCAAAGTGAAGTAAGAGTATTCAAATCCAACAACAGCGACCGGCCCATAGGTGAATCGATTAGCCGTAAATTGACCATCGCGTGCTTCGCCCACGCTGGCCGGGGCCTGTTGATAATTATAATCATAGACGATGGTGGTGCTTCTCCATTGCCAACCAAGCCCTGCATAAAGCATAAGTCCTTTAGAAATCTTTTCGGCATCCCATTGATAGAGAAATTTGGTTTCCAACAGCCAGTCACTGGTGACTTTATGGGTAAGATAGGTAAGGGTGGACTTTTCTTTGGTTCGTGGGTCGGTACTCAACGTATCGGTATGCGCCAATCCATTAAACAAACTCCGATAATAACTATTGTATAACCCGCTAGCCGATTTGCCGGCGTCTACGGCAAATGACCAATGTTTCCTGGGATAGAATTTGTAGCTCAGTGCAAATGGATCTCCCACTTTAAAACCAATTCCCTGATAGGGGTATTGGCTTTCTTGAAAAATCGGACAAACGATTCGTGCTTTGTTGTGAGAAACCTTGGGAACAGCATATTTGCCACTGCGCACACTTTTTTTCACTTGGGCTAAACAAGGCGGTGCCGTTTCTATCAGCAGAAAAAAAAATAAGATTATCAGCTTTTGAAAACGCATCAAAGCAAAGATAATTCTTTTGCAGGGAAGGTGTAAAGCAGCTTACCCGCTTTTGCCGACGAGAATTAAACGGCTTCCTTGTACTGCATTTTATGAAGATGAGCGTAGTATCCCTCGTGGGCTAATAATTCATCATGACTCCCTGTTTCCTTAATTTCACCTTTATCCAACACGATAATTTTATGCGCATGCTGAATGGTGGACAGACGATGGGCAATGACAATAGAGGTGCGTCCTTCCATCATTTTACTTATTGCCGATTGAATCATTTCTTCCGTTTCTGTATCGACCGAAGAGGTTGCCTCATCAAGCACCAAAATTTTCGGATCATAAACCATGGCGCGGATAAAGGAGAGCAGCTGACGTTGTCCTACAGAAAGTGTCGCTCCCCGCTCCATGACGTTATAATCTAATCCACCGGGCAAGCGGTCAATAAACTTTCTTGCACTGACTAACTCGGCCGCGTGCATGATCATTTCATCCGTGATAGCAGGATTGCCAAGCGTAATGTTGTAGCGGATTGAACTTGAAAAAAGAAAAACATCCTGAAGAACCACGCCGATGTTTTTTCGCAATTCCGACAGATCGTATTCTTTGATATTGACCTCATCAATGATTATCGCACCGCGGTTAACTTCATAAAAGCGATTGAGCAAATTGATCACCGATGATTTGCCCGCACCGGTCGCGCCCACCAGCGCCACCGTTTCTCCCTGCTTGATCTGGAAATCAAAGTCTTTTAACACATAGTTGGAATCATTGTAAGCAAACCAAACGTGTTCAAACCGCACTCGTCCTTTCATTTCCGCCGGTACAAACGTTCCGTTTTGCATAGCAAACTCCTTGTCATCCAACAGATTAATAATTCTGGATGAACTGACGATACCCATTTGCAAGGTGTTGTACCGATCTGCTATCATTCGAATGGGTCGGAAGAAAAGCTGGATATACATGATGAAGGCAATCAAGCTCCCCAAGGTAATACCGGTCGCTTCCAGGTTGATTGCTCCTTTGGCACCATACCAAACCAGCAGCCCCGTACCCATGGCCGCAATAATTTCTGCCACCGGAAAGTAAACGGAATAATACAAAACTGATTTTAAGTTGGCATCGCGGTGTTCGCCGTTGATGGTCTTAAATTTTTCAAATTCTTTCTTTTCGCTTCCAAAGACCTGAACGATGTTCATACCCGTGATGTGCTCCTGAACAAAAGCATTCAGATTCGATACGGCATTGCGCACATCGTTGAAGGCCACTTTTATTTTTTCTTTAAAGACATAGGTGGCCAAAACCATTAAGGGAATGGTAGACAAGCTAACCAGTGCCAATCGCCAATCCATGTAAAACATAAAGGCTAGAATGAAAACGATTTGGAGCAAATCGCTGGCCATGGCAGCAAGGCCTTCGCTGAAAACATCGGCCAATGTTTCGACATCGGAAATGGTGCGCGTGACTAACCTTCCGATCGGCGTCTTATCAAAAAATTGAAGTCGAAGATGGACGATATGCTCAAACAATTTGACGCGTATGTCGCGAATGATAAATTGAGCGATTCTTCCTGATAGGTAGGTGTGCACATATTGGACAACTGATTGTACAATCAACAGGGCCAAAATCAACAGCATCACATTGACCATAGCCCAGTAGTTACCAAACTGCACATGGCGGTCAATGGTATACTGGATTAGGATTGGCCGCATCGGCGTGAGCACCCCCAGCACGAGCGTTAAAAAAACGACAAGATAGAAGCGGGTTTTGTAGGGTTTAACAAACCCCAAAAGACGGCGCAACACCTTTACGTCAATAATGTTTCCGCTGCTTACTTTTTCTTTCTCCATTCGAGATTAAACCGTTTTCCGCCGATAAGGTTCGCAAAAATGCAAAAAGCAACCGATTTCTATAAACTGTATTTCAACGGAAGCCAAAAATGCACATGTGGTATTGCGAAAATGTTAACAAAATGTGCTTAAGAATTAAAGTCGACCGTGGACTTTTAAAGAAGCAAATAGGATATTTTTGCAGCCACATTCTCACACTAAACATCAATCATTATGATGAAAAAATTACTAGTAACTGTGGCTATTTTTCTAATGGTTGTTGGGGCTTGGGCGCAGGGCGTTACTACCTCATCACTCACCGGAAAAATAGTTGACCAAAAAGGAGATGATTTGCCAGGGGCAAACATCATCGCCACGCACACACCGTCGGGAACTACCTATGGTACCTCCTCCCTTAAAGATGGCCGATTTATTTTACCGGCCATGAGGGTGGGTGGGCCATACACCATCAAAGTGTCTTTTGTTGGATACAAGGAACAAGTAGTCGAAAATGTGAACCTTCAATTGGGTGAGACATTTGTCCTGGATTTCAAACTTGCCGATGAAGCTTCCCAATTGCAGGAAGTAGTCGTCTCCGGAGTCGTTGATCCAATCCTCAATTCAGATAAAATGGGTGCTTCGACCAACTTCAGTACCAACCAGATCAATCGCTTGCCCTCGATTGGCAGGGACTTCCGTGACTTAATCAATCTTACCCCGCAAGCCAGCGGCAGCGGAAACCTTTTCAGTTTTGGTGGAAGAAGCAATCTTTACAATAACCTCACCATTGATGGGGCCACGGTAAATAACGTTTTTGGGTTAAGCCCAATACCGGCCGGGCAATCCGGGGCAACGCCTTTTAGTTTAGATGCCATACAAGAACTTTCTGTTGTTCTGTCTCCTTACGATGTTCGTCAAGGAAACTTTACGGGCGCCGGCGTAAGCGCTGTTACCCGAAGCGGGACCAATGAAGTACAAGGTTCAGCCTATTATTTCTTTCGCAATCAAAGTCTAGCGGGGTCAAAAGTAAATGGAACATCCATTCCGGTTCCAAGTTTTAATTACAACAACTTTGGCTTTCGCCTAGGGGGTCCAATCATTAAAAACAAGCTCTTCCTATTTGTGAATGCGGAATTTGAAAAGCGAACCGACCCCTTTTATACCAACATTGTGCGTCCTTCTGCCAGCACACCAATCAACGGCACCAATACACAGGCCACCGATGATAATGACCCTCAAACTGGTCTGGCCGGATTACGGGATTTTTTGATAACGAATTATCAGTATGATCCCGGCACTTACAAAAATTTCAATCGAGCTACGGAAAGTCAGCGTTACGTTGCCAGGTTAGACTATAACCTAAGTCAGAATACAAAACTGACTATCCGTGGAAACATCACGAACGCCTTTCAGGATCAACCACCAAGCACGTCTGGCGGTTTTGTGAGCGGCCCTCCCGGAGGTCGTGGCAATAGCAACAACGTTCTCTCTTTTTCTTCATCCTACTACCGAATTAACAACAATCAATATTCCGTAACGGCCGAATTAAATACGACTTTGAAGGGAGGCAAAATGTCCAACAACTTAGTCATCGGGTATAACGCCTTCAGGGACTATCGTCAAAATGCCGGCGGATTGGCCGTGCCAAATGTACCCTTGGTTGACATTCTGGGACCCAACGGGCAAAACCTGACCTCGTTTGGGCCGGATCCCTTCACCCCCAATAACAAGCTTGACCAAAACGTAACACAGATCAACGACAACTTTAATATCTACCTGAAAGACCATCAAGTAACGGTGGGCACGGCCAATGAACTGTATTCTTTCAATAATGTGTTTACGCAAATCATCAATGGAGTTTATCGGTACAATAGCCTGGCTGATTTTTATGCTGACGCACAAAGCGCGACGACGGCAACAGCACGTCCACTGCAATACACGACACAGTACGTGGCCGTGCAGGGTGGCCCCTCGGCGACTGCAGCAAAATGGTCGGCCGCTACATTAGGTGGATTTGTTCAGGATGAATACACCGGATTAAAAAATGTAAAGATAATTGGTGGTGTTCGTGTTGATGTTCCCATTTACCTGACCGACTTGCCGAAAAATAATTATCTAAACTCCATTAATCTCAATGGTGAATACTTGAGAATTGGTGGTTGGCCTAAAGTGACTCCACTGGTTTCACCGCGTATTGGGTTCAACTGGGATGTGAAGGGTGACCGCAGCCTTCAAGTGCGTGGAGGAACAGGGGTTTTGACAGGTCGTGTTCCCTTTGTTTGGTTGTCGAATGCCGTCAGCAATAACGGTTTATTCTTTGGACAATTTAACTCGACGGCCGTTCCATTTACCAATACGGGAGATGGTCTTCCTTACGACTTTAGTCTGACTCCCTACGCTTTACCTAAAGATGCTCCGGCAAGCGCTTATGCGGACCTCTCAAAAGGCATGCCTCCGATGATCACCAATCCATTGGATAGAAATTATGGACGACCCGCCATCGTACCGGCGGTGAATACCATTGCCAAGAATTTCAAATTCCCTCAGGTTTGGAGATCCAGTATAGCGGTAGATAAGCAACTTCCTTATGGCATTGTTGGAACGTTGGAATTCATTTACACCAAAGATATCAACGCCGTTTATATTCATGATGCTAACCTGGCTCCAGCCGTGGCAACATTGAATGGCGACGGGCGCCCCCTGTATGGAGCCGTCCCCGGAAATGCCAATGTTGATCGCGCCATCGTCGCTAACGACCGCCGAGTTAATGGCGACATGGGCCAGGCACTGGTGATCGGTAATACCAATAAAGGGTATCAGTATAGCATTACGGCACAACTGAGCAAAACATTCGATAAGAATTTTTCTCTATCAGCCGCCTACACCTACACCGATTCACGCGAGCTTAATCCGCAATCCGGTTCAACGGCAGGAAGTATTTTCGGATCACAGGCCAATATTTTGGGAGGAAACAATCCGGGTTTAGGTTACGCCGGCGCATTGACCCCCCATCGCGTTATCGTCTATGGAAATTATCGCAAGGAATACCTCAACAATTTTGCTTCCACAATCGGTTTTTCCTATGAAGGCCGGACCGGCAACAATTTCTCCTACATTTATAACGGAGATGTAAACAGCGATGGTTCTTCTTCTAACGACTTGATTTACATACCACGCGACCAAAATGAAATCGTGCTCACGACCTCAAGCGCAACCGACACTAGGTCCATTTCACAAATCTGGAGCCAGCTTGACAATTTCATCTCTCAAGATAAGTACTTGAATGCGCATCGCGGACAGTATGCCCAACGCAACGCCGCATTTCAACCTTGGGTGAGTCGATTGAATTTAAACTTCCTTCAGGATTTTTACCTGGATGTGAAAGGGCATCGCCATTCGCTGCAACTATCAGCACAAGTAATCAATGTATTCAATTTGCTGAGTTCAAATTGGGGATTAACGCGCCTAGCTGCACGAACCAGCGTACTTCGCTTTTTGGGTTACGAGCAGCCGCATACTGCCGGCACCCTCACCTCCCCTGTTAATCCGGCAACGGGCCAGCCCTGGGCGGCAACGACAGGGAAGCCTGTTTATGCATTCGATACCAATGCGGATGGAACCCCATTGTCAAGTTCTTATGTGTTTGACACCACCGTGAATGGTCGTTGGCAATTGCAGTTGGGTGTTAGGTATACTTTTTAACCACTATTCGATTACATTATGAAAACAATATTAAAAATATCAACTGCCGTAATGGTTGCAGCGCTGATCGGCGGATGTGAAGACTTGCAGAAAGTGACGCCCGTACCCAACACCACATCTTCTAATTTGACGGCCAATTTTTTAGCAATCAACGCATCCCCCGATGCGCCTTCACTTGACTTGTATGTGAACAACGTAATGACGGGAGCAAGTGTAACCACTGGGCAGGCTCAGGCCGGGTATACCAGTGTGTCGGTCACCACCAACGGCGTGGGTGCTAATACGAACATCCGCGCCAAAGCAAGTACAGGTTCAATTGGTGGAATTTTAGGAAGCAATGACCTGATCTTCCGAGCTGGAAATAACAATACCAATAATTTCGTTGCAGCAGCCGGTGGTTCCTATACCTTGGTCGTGGTCGATTCCATTAATCGACCCGTGCCGGTAAGAACCCTCAACAGTTCTAACTTTGGCGATGTCACCTACTATTCATCACAAAGTAGTTTTACGGCAAAACAAAAATCAGACGGTGTTACCGATACGGTTATCCAACTTAGCGTAGGAAGCAATAACTCGGTGACCACGGCCAATTTGCTGAAAAAGTATAACAACAATTTGCTCCCCCCTTTCTTCTTGCCAATTGGTATTGTCCCGCTCGGCAGCAGTGACGTGGGTGGCGCGCGATTTCTATTGATCACCGATAATCTCCCACTACCGGCCACGTCCCCGGTGTTTCCGGTTCCTGCAGCCGGTAAATTTGCAGCCAGGTTTATTAATGCGTCACCCGATGCCGGTTCAGCCACTTGCAAAATAAATTCGGCAACGGTGGGGGGCGCTACCACTTTTCCAATGCTTCAAGCCAATTTTAATCCGTCGGTGGGTTCTCGTTCCACTACCGTGGGTTTCACTAACAGCGTGACGGCAATTGGTACATATGATGTCGTGGTGACGGTTGGCTCGGCAACAGTAAAATTGACTGCCCAGACGTTTGCGGACGGAGGAATCTACACCATTGTTCTTTCTGGAAGAGTGGCCAAGAATAGCCTGACGTTGACTTTAGTTCAAAACAAGTAGCCGCTAAAATTTCAAACAAATGATTTCAACTATGAAAACGATAAAAAAAGATTTGCTGAAAATTTCGCGGATCATTGCCGTGACCGGCAGCGTCATCTTTCTTGGTGGATGCAAGGATAATTTCACTTCACCAATATCATCATCGGGCACGACCATCACCCAAGTAGCC
>Ga0209067_10000150_pt1 | contig 48748 bp, 48 predicted proteins | sample ColStrG_CSR_2013_FD_187199 | JGI IMG/M metagenome (GOLD analysis project Ga0209067, IMG submission 187199) | Freshwater sediment microbial communities in response to fracking from Pennsylvania, USA - Cold Stream Run_MetaG_CSR_2013 (SPAdes)... | ecosystem: Environmental > Aquatic > Freshwater >... | reverse complement strand
AATGGATACAAAACCAGTGATAAATCGTTAAAGGTCTCACCGGGTACCATTAACTGTGAACATGCATTCCTTCGCGCTCTTTTCAATGAGCTGGAACGGCTTGGCGAAATCAGCTACCCCAACCCACTTAAAAATATACGGGAGTTTGATCAGCCAGAAAAAGAAATGGCATGGTTGACTGAAACCCAGATACAAAAGCTTTTTGCCGCCTGCAAAGTTCACGATAACCCTGATCTGACGCTGATTATCAAAATCTGCCTTTCAACCGGGTGCAGGTGGAGTGAAGCAGCGAATCTTAAAGCCTCACAATTATCTCCAAACAAAATCACTTTCATCAATACCAAAGGCAAAAAGAACCGCTCGGTACCCATCGACAACGCCCTGTATAACGAATTAAAAGACAAAGAGGGCCGCTTTTTTGCAGAGTGCTATCGCCAGTTTTATCGGGTCATTCGCCTGGCCGGCATTGAATTACCCGAAGGCCAGATGAGCCATGTACTGCGCCATAGCTTTGCCAGCCACTTTATGATGGCCGGGGGAAATATCATCGTGCTGCAGCGTATTCTCGGGCATTCCGATATCAGGGTGACGATGCGTTATGCGCACTTCGCGCCAGACCATCTTGAGGATGCAATTCGTTGTAATCCGCTTGCGTTGATGGCGAAGAAAAATGGCGACAAAGTGGCGGCACAGAGTCCAGCAGAGTAGAACAGAAGGTAACAGGATTGAGCTTAACTGATTGATTATATTGTAAATTACTGTTTTTAAATGCTAACCAAAAAAAGACCGAATACGATTCCTATATTCGGTCCAGGGAAATGGCTCTCCAGGAGCCGTGCGCTAAAAGTTGGCATTTATGAAGGCGATATCGCCTTGCCATTTAACATTAGAACAGTGCAGTGGATTTGCCAGCAAACAGGCGGCGCAGAGCCATAAACCGGATCACTTTGTGATCGCAACGGCAAAAAAGAGGGGCTGGGTGCAGCCTGATGCTGCACCCGAGAGGTTTATTTACCGCACAGCGCCTGGGTGCGTTCAACGATCGGCTGCAGGCTCATCATCTGGCCCGGATGGGCTTTATCTTCACTCTGGATTACACTAATCGGCTGCGCTTTGACCTGTTTATTTTTTAATAGCTGGTCTGCGATGTCGTTTAGCGGGTATTGCATCAGCGTGCTCGGATTAATGGCAAACATCGCACCCTCTTTCTCGCAGGTCAGCATCACCTCTTCACGGTTAAACGGCCACTTCTCTTTACCGATCTCAAAGCGACTGACGGTAATGATTTGTGCCGCCAGCGCCTGGCCGCATACGGTAAACAGCAGGATTGCGGGGATCACTTTCTTCAGCAACATAACTACCCTTCTCTCTCTTAAACCACATTCAGGCTGGCGACAGCGTGGCAAATACGCTGACCAGCCCAACCACTCCACACGCCAGCAGCAATTCGAACTGCGTCATGCGAATAAATTTTTGCTGCGTCCCGCTACCCGCCAGGCGGAATCGCGGCACCAGCCAGTATCGATTAAACAGCGCCACCAGCACCATCAAAGCAACCAGCAGCCCCTTGCACAACAACAAGACAATGTAGCGTGAATCGTGCCACATCAGCGGCCATCCTGCGATCATCAGGCTGTTTATTACGCCGCTCAGGAGCGTCAACGCCACCGCCAGATGCCCATAACGCGAAAAACGCATCATGGTACGAATTGCGTCGGTACGGCGATCTATCTGACGCGATTCCCGCATCAACAGCAGCAGTGGCAATAATCCGCCCGCCCAGCACGCCGCCCCAATCAAATGCAGCGCATGATTGATCTGCTGGAACAGGCCGGGCCAGCCATCACGCATTGCGGCATGTCCAATCAGGGCCATGCAGGTCAGTTGCAGCACGCCTGCCAGCAGTAGCACCTGCTCTCGCAGCCTTCCGGTCAGTAACCCTCCGGCAACGGCCAGCATGCTAAACAGGATTTCCCATTGCCACACCACACCGAAATGCGTACCCAGCACAGCCAGCCAGATGTCGAGTTCGGCCAGGTGAGTACTGTCGCCGCTCATCAGCACATTCTGGCAGGCCAGCATCGCCAACGCACTGAGCAGTGCCAGCCAGGCGCTGCCTTTCACCAGTGACTCCAGACAAATCGCTAATCGTGGACGAAAGCGTCTGGGAGCCAGCAATGCGCTGTAACAGGCGCTGCCGGTCAGCAACATCACAGAGGCAAAATGCAGGGCGCGCAGCAGTATCCAAAAGGTGGTCACAAGGTTACTTCACGCTAAAGCGATAGCTTCCTGCGGTTTTATGTCCATCCACCGACAGCACATGCCAGTTAACCTGATAACTACCCGCTTTCAGAGGCTGAGGCAGGCCGACAATCAGCCGGTTTTTCTGGCCAGATTCAACGCGGGCTTTGGCGGTTTCGACGGGCTTCTGTGCACTATCCAGCAGCGTGACGCCGCTGAACGCCGCTTCAATATCTTCACTGAAGTTCAGTGTCAACGCATCGGTGGATGTCGTTACCTGCGCTTTGGCCGCCGGAACGGAAAACTGGAGATGAGCGTGCGCCGCCGCTAGCGAGCTGAATGCCATCAGTCCGGCTGTCGCCAGCGCAATAACCCTACCGGAAATCTGTTTTTTCTGCATAAGATCATCCTTTTAAGCGCGGTTGAGGCAATAAACGTGGCAAAAGGATACGCTGCTGTATTTGCACTGTCGAGGCCGGCAATGCGATCCTTTATCCTTGATTCAGACCGACGAAAACATTACTTTTGCCCGCTATCATCAGGAGAAAATTATGAGCCACAACCTTGCCCTGTTGTCCCAGGAAGAGAAAGACAAGATAAATGTCGATTTGGCAGCCGCGGGCGTGGCGTTTAAAGAGCGCTATAATATGCCGGTCGTCGCCGAGATGGTGGCGCAGGAGCAGCCTGAAGCGCTGCGTGACTGGTTTCGTCAGCGTCTGATGCAATACCGCCAGGCCTCACTCAGCCTGTCGCGCCTTCCTTATGAACCGAAGATGAAGCAATGATGTTTCGCGTTATTGATACCGAAACCTGCGGACTGCAGGGCGGCGTGGTCGAAGTTGCGTCAGTGGATGTGGTCGACGGTCAGATTGTCAATCCGATGAGCGATCTCATCCTGCCCGACCGCCCTATCAGCCGTCAGGCGATGGCGGTGCATCGCATCACCGAAGCGATGGTTGCCGGGAAACCAACCATTGAAGAGGCAATCCCGCGCTATTATGGCAGTGCCTTTTATGTGGCCCACAACGCCAGCTTTGATCGCCGGATGCTGCCGGAAATGTATGGGGAGTGGATCTGCACCATGCAACTGGCGCGTCAGCTCTGGCCGGGCATTAAATATGGTAACCAGGCACTGCGTCATTCGCTGAAGCTGGATGTCACACCGCCCGCTGATCTGCATGCACACCGTGCGCTCTATGACTGCTATGTCACGGCGGCGCTGTTGATACGTATTATGGAGGCCTCCGGCTGGAGTGCCTCCGAGATGATTGTGCGCTCACAACCGGCGGCTCAGCGCGATGATGTTCTGCCGTTTGGTAAATACCGCGGCCAGGCGATCGCCCTAGTGGCGAGGAAGGATCCCGGCTACCTGAAGTGGCTGCTGGATAATGTCAGCGATCTGCGCCCGCCGCTGCGGCAGGCGCTACGTAAATACCTGACTGAGCCTCAGTAATCCTGGGCTGACGGCAACGTGCTCTGCGCCAGCCCCAGCAGGAAAGTGTATTCCATCGCGATCCCTTCGTAAGCTTTATAGCGCCCCGACTTGCCGCCGTGACCGGCATCCATGTCGGTGCAGAGCAGCAACAGATTATTATCGGTTTTCATGGATCGCAGCTTCGCCACCCACTTGGCCGGCTCCCAGTACTGCACCTGCGAATCGTGCAGGCCGGTGGTGACCAGCAGGTGGGGATAGGCTTTCACCTCAATATTGTCATAAGGGCTGTACTGACGGATATAGCGGTAATACTCAGGATCATTAGGGTTGCCCCACTCGTCATACTCGCCGGTGGTCAGCGGGATCGACTCATCCAGCATGGTGGTAACCACATCGACAAACGGCACCTGGGCCACCACGCCGTGAAACCGCTGCGGTGCCCGGTTGATCACCCCGCCCATTAGCAAGCCACCCGCGCTACCGCCCATGGCATAGAGCCGTTCCGGATGTCCAATGCCACGAGCTACCAGTGCATCAGTGACATCAATAAAATCGGTGAAGCTGTTCATTTTATTCAGCAGGCGCCCCCCGTCATACCATTGCTGTCCCAGCTCACCGCCACCGCGCACCTGTATCTGTGCATACACAAAGCCGCGATCAAGCAGGCTCAGGCGGCTGACGCTGAAATCCGCATCCAGGGTGCTGCCGTAGGCACCGTAGCCATAGACCAGCATCGGGTTCTGACCGGGCTGATAATGTTTGCGGTGATAGACCAGCGACACCGGCACTTCGGTGCCATCGTTGACTTTGATCCAGTGATGCTCGCTTTTATAATCTTCCGCGTTAAAGCCTTTTACCGCGCTCTGTTTCAGGATGCGGCGTTCGCCGGTATCCATATCCAGTTCAAATAGCGTGGTCGGCGTGGTCATCGACGAATAGCCATAGCGCAGTTTACTGGTGCGCGGCGTGGGGTTGTAGGCCAGCCAGGTTACATAGGTCGGGTCGTCAAAGGCAATCCCGCTGGTTTCGCCGCTGGCCCAGTTGATCTGCCGCAGACTGGTTAAGCCGCGCTGGCGCTCCTCAACCACCAGCCAGTCCCGGAAGAGTTGAAAATCTTCCATTACTACCTGCTCCCGTGCCGGGATCAGCGTTTCCCAGCCTGACTCATCCAGATAGCGGCTGCGATACAGCCCGAAGTTTTTGCCGTCGCGGTTGGAGCGAATGAAAAACTGGTGCTCGTAATGGTCGATGCTGTACTCATGATCGCGGCGGCGCGGCAGAAACACATGCGGCTGCGCGTCGGGGAAGTTCGCATCAATCAGCTGAATTTCGCTGGTGTTGGTGCTATAGAGCGCAATCATGATGAACTGCCTGGAGGTGGTCTTGTGCACGCTGAGATGATAGGTATCATCCTGCTCTTCATAGACCAGCTGGTCGTCAGACTGAGGCGAGCCGAGCTCGTGTCGCCATACCTGATAGGAGAGCAGCGTTTGTGGGTGTTTGCGCACATAGTAGACGGTGCGGGAGTCGTTACCCCAGGCGAAGCTGGATGAGGCGTTACTCAGCACTTCAGGATACCAGCTGCCACTCTCAAGGTTACGGAACCGGATGCCATATTGCCGTCGTGACAGGAAATCTTCCGCCAGCGCCATCACCCGGTTATCGGGGCTGATGTGCAGCGCGCCCATGGTGTAGAAATCGCTGTGCGAAGCGCGCTGGTTGGCGTCCAGCAGCAGGCTCCACTCGCCCGACTCATCGCTCGCTGCGGGCTGGCGGTAATAGGCAGGATATTCATTGCCGCTCTGGTAGCGGCTTTGATAACGGTAACCGTTTTTTACATAAGGCACCGAGTGATCTTCAGGCGGCAGGCGATCGATAATCTCTTTTAGAACCCGGTCCTGCAGTGGCTGCTGCGAGGACATAATTTTTTTGCCGTAATTGTTTTCGGCACGCAGGTAATCAAGGACCTCGCTGTTTTCTCGTTTGTCGTCGCGCAGCCAGTAATAATTGTCCACGCGGGTCTCACCATGCAAGGTCATCTCATGGGGTATTTTTTTTGCGATGGGTGCTTTCATCCATCCGTCTCCGTCAACGTAATGATCTGTAAGCGTAACACTTCAACAGCCGGAAGCCAGACATAGGGTGAGAAGCTGCCGCCAGCCGAGCACATCCTGTGACCCGCCGGCGGAGTATCGGAGCGATTAGCGGGCAGGCAGACGGGCTTTTTCAGCCTCAAGATCCTGCTGAATGCCGTCACGGACATCCTGCGGGATTTTCAGCGCGTCACCCAGCGCGGAGAGATAGCTGCGTTCCATGAAGTGATCAACGTCGATGGCAGCACAGCTCAGGAAGTAAAGCTCCAGCGCTTCTTCCTCGTTTTTTACATCGGCGGCGAGCCATTGTGGATCCAGCGGGCGGTTCATCGCTTTCTGAATCAGCTGTTCTGCATCCTGACCGTACCCGGACTGATGAATATTCTGCTCAATGGCTGCCCGCTCCTGATCGTCAATATGTCCGTCGCTTTTCGCGGCAAACACCAGCGCCGTTACCAGGCGTTCCGCGCGCAGGTCGATGGGCGTCTGCGCCACGCCAAAGTCAGGCTCATTCTGGTGCGCTTCGCTGACCCGCTGCTTGTATTTGTTCCACAGCACCGCACCTGCCGCCGCACCACCCCCCATGATCAGCGCTTTACTACCATATTTTGTCAGCAGTTTGCGCGACGACTTGCTGGCAATCAGCAGACCGGCCAGACCGCCCAACGCACCCGGTGCCAGCATATCGCTTAGGCCACCGCCCGATTTACCCTCACCGCCTTTCTTCGCCAGTACCGATTGAATCTGTTGCAACCAGTTATTCATCATCCACGCCTTTTTAAGATGTCAGCTCGCTATCCTGACGAAAAGGATGTCAGGAAACGTCAGAGCGGGAAAAGTAAGGCAAACAGCGATGCCAGACAGACGAAAGATGAGAACGCAAACGTTTTCGTTTATACTTGCGCGCGAATTTTGACTGTTTAGGTGAATGTATGACGACTCTCGGAACAGCGCTGCGTCCGGCAGCGACGCGCGTGATGCTATTGGGTTCAGGTGAACTGGGTAAAGAAGTGGCGCTGGAGTGTCAGCGTCTGGGGGTGGAAGTGATCGCGGTTGATCGTTACGCCGATGCCCCGGCAATGCATGTCGCCCATCGAAGTCATGTAATTAACATGCTGGATGGCGCAGCGCTGGCTGCGCTGATTGCTGAAGAGAAGCCTGACTTTTTGGTGCCGGAAATTGAAGCCATCGCCACGAATACGCTGGTTGAACTGGAGCAGCAAGGCCAGCGTGTGGTACCGACCGCCCGTGCCGCACAGCTGACTATGAATCGCGAAGGCATTCGCCGTCTGGCGGCTGAAGAGTTGTCACTGCCGACGTCACGCTATCGCTTTGCCGACAGCAAGGCGCGCTTCGATGAAGCAGCGACAGAGATCGGCTTCCCCTGCATTGTGAAGCCGGTGATGAGTTCATCCGGCAAAGGTCAGAGCGTTATCCGCGACGTCAGCCAGCTTGATAAAGCCTGGGACTATGCGCAGCAGGGTGGCCGTGCCGGTGCCGGGCGCGTCATCGTTGAAGGGGTCGTCGACTTTGATTTTGAGATCACCCTACTGACCATCAGCGCAGTTGATGGCATACATTTCTGCGCGCCTATTGGTCACCGTCAGGAGGATGGCGATTATCGTGAGTCCTGGCAACCGCAGCAGATGAGTGAAGTGGCGCTGCAGCGGGCACAGGATGTTGCCGCGCAGGTGGTTAAGGCACTGGGCGGCTATGGCTTGTTTGGTGTTGAGCTATTTGTCTGCGGTGATGAGGTGGTATTCAGCGAAGTGTCGCCGCGTCCACACGACACCGGCATGGTGACGCTGATTTCGCAGGATTTGTCGGAGTTTGCGCTGCATGTGCGGGCGTTTCTCGGTCTGCCGATTGGCGGGATTCGTCAGTATGGCCCGTCAGCGTCCGCTGTTATTCTGCCGCAACTCACCAGCCAGAATGTGCAGTTTATGAATGTCGACGCGGCGCTGGGCGCCGGTCTGCAACTGCGTCTGTTCGGCAAGCCGGAGATCAGTGGTCAGCGTCGTCTGGGCGTGGCACTGGCCAGCGGTGACAGCATCGAACAGGCGATTGCGCGTGCGGTTGCCAGCGCCGCAGCGGTCACGGTTCAGGGGTAAAGTTATGGCGGTGAGCAGATGCTCACCGCCATAACTTACGTCGCGCCTTCGACTGCTTCGCGCGCCAGGCGGGTAATGCGATCCCAGTCGCCGACTTCCAGCGCGTCGTGGGGCACCAGCCAGGAACCGCCGATGCACAGCACGCTTTTCAGCGCCAGATAGTCACGGTAGTTGGCCGGAGATATGCCACCGGTCGGACAGAAACGCACCTGCGGGAAGGGGCCACCAATCGCCTGCAGCGCTTTAACGCCGCCATTGGCTTCTGCTGGGAAAAATTTAAACTCACGCAAACCGTAGTCCATACCGGTCATTAGTTCAGAAACGGTGCTGATGCCCGGAATCAACGGAACCGGTCCTTCAACGGCGGCTTTCAGCAGTGACTCAGTGACGCCCGGGCTGATAATAAATTGCGCACCGGCATCGGTCACTTCCTGTAACTGCTGCGGATTAATCACCGTTCCTGCACCGACGATTGCATCCGGCACTTCTTTGATCATCGCACGTAAGGCGTCCATCGCTACGGGCGTGCGCAACGTGACTTCCAGCACTCTGACACCGCCTGCCACCAGCGCTTTCGCCATTGGCACCGCATGTTCCAGTCTATTCACAACGATGACCGGCACCACGGGTCCGGTGGTGAGAATCTGTTCAGCACTCGTTTTCCAGTTTTTCATCAGTTCCCCTTGCTTGATAACACCGGGATTGAGACCCGGTCATGGAGCATCGGCTCCTGCCCTGTAAATTGCGTCACTACCATACATGATCCGCTTCCTGAGCGTCTATCATCCTGCTGAAATTTTGAAACAGCAGTTCAATTTTATTCGTCTCGGCTGGTGAGATTTAAAGGCGAAAAAAAAGCCCGCGTTGCGGGCTTCGTCATCATGTCAGTTATTCAAACTCATTCCACGAGCGGCCATCGCGGGTGATCATCGCCACTGAGGCTACCGGACCCCAGGTCCCCGCCTGATACGGCTTGGATGAGTCGCCATCCGCAGCCCAGGCGTCGATAATCGAATCGACATAGGTCCATGCGGCTTCAACTTCATCACGACGCACAAACAGCGCCTGAATACCGCGCATGCTCTCCAGCAGCAGACGCTCATAGGCATCGGCAAGGTGCGACTGGTTAAACGTCTCGGAATAGCTCAGATCCAGCTTGGTGGTCTGCAACTTGTGTTTGTGATCGAGGCCAGGCACTTTGTTCAGGATCTCGATATCCACCCCTTCGTCCGGCTGCAATCGAATCGTCAGCTTGTTTTGTGGCAGCTCTGAGTAGGAATCTTTAAACAGGTTCATCTCCGGATTTTTAAAGTAAACCACGACCTCAGAGCATTTGGTCGGTAAACGCTTACCGGTGCGCAGATAGAACGGCACGCCCGCCCAGCGCCAGTTATCGATATCGACACGAATTGCCACGAAGGTCTCAGTGGCGCTCGACTTATTGGCCCCCTCTTCTTCCAGGTAGCCAGGCACTTTTTTGCCCTGCACAAAACCCGCGGTGTATTGGCCGCGAACTGTTTTCTCACGAACGTTAGTCTGATCGATGCGGCGCAGCGAACGCAGGACTTTGACTTTTTCGTCACGGATGCTGTCGGCGCTGAGATCGGATGGCGGCGACATGGCGATCATGGTCAGAATCTGCAACAGATGGTTCTGGATCATGTCGCGCATCTGGCCTGCTTTATCGAAGTAACCCCAGCGGCCTTCGATGCCGACTTCTTCGGCCACGGTGATCTGGACGTGGTCGATGGTGCGGTTATCCCAGTTATTCACAAAGATAGAGTTAGCAAAGCGCAGCGCCAGCAGGTTAAGCACGGTCTCTTTACCGAGATAGTGGTCAATACGGAACACCTGGCTCTCATCAAAGTATTCGCCAACGCTGTCGTTGATCTCCTGCGAGGTTTCCAGTGAAGTGCCTAGCGGCTTCTCCATCACCACGCGCGCCGGTTTAGCATTCAGTTTCGCGGTGCCCAGTCCCTGACAGATAGCGCCAAAGGTGCTGGGTGGCATAGCGAAATAGTTGATTGTGGTGCGGTTTTTCTGGTCCAGCATCTTGCCCAGTTTCGGGAAGTGCGTGGTGTCATTGACATCGAGGTTACAGAAGTCGAGACGATTGCTGAGTTTGTCCCACAGCGCTTCGTCAATCTTCTCCTTCATGAAGGTTTCCAGCGCTTCACGTACCACTTTGGTGTATTCCGCTTTGTCCCAATCGGCACGGCCGACACCAATAATGCGGGTTTCCTCGTGTATCTGACCCGCTTTTTCTAATTGGTACAGTGAAGGCAACAGTTTACGGCGTGCAAGATCGCCTTTGGCACCGAAAATCACCAGATCGCATGCCTGGGCTGTTTGTGTTACCGCCATTTTCCTCTCCTCGTTGCAGGATAGTCCGGTGGTGATGCATCCGCTGCCACCGGGTCCAGGTTATTATTTTCTTTCAGCACAATGTACTTTTTTCCCCGCGCCAGGTAAACCGACTCGCCGGGTTAACCGCATTAACTCTGTACCGGATGTGCTAAGCCCGTGTGATGACACGTGCGGATCACCGGTTTTTTCTGTGTCTGTTGGTGTCAGGAAAGTCTGGCACCCGTCAACGTAGCCTAAAAATAGGGGCACCCGACGCGTTCGCCATTGCGCCAGCCAGGTGCTGAAGAGATATAGTCTCTGTTAATCGACTCTGACGACAGTGATAATTGAAATTGATAAAAGCGATAATGGTCATCAACTTATGAACTGGCTGGAAAAAATCGAGGCGCAGTTTGCTGCGCTGAGCAAAGCAGAAAGTCGCCAGACAGATTCTGGCTGCACCCCAGGCGGCGATGAACTCCAGCAGCGCGACACTGCGTGCGAAGCCTGCGTCAGTGAGCCAACCGCCAATCGCATCTGTCACCAACTGGCTGCCCGGGGCTTTCCCGATTTTAAGCCGTAACTGGCTCAGAGCCTGGTGAAAAGCAGCGGCGGGGTCAGCTGTGGCGTAGAGGACCTTGACAGTGTGGAGGACTACAGCCACAAGGTCTTTCGCTCGGCGCTGGCGGGCCTGCAACGGGTTCGGGAGCAGCTTATTAGCGCACATCTGCAACAAGGGGTAACCCTGCTCGCACAGGCCGACAAACTCGTTTTTTCGGCCTGGGTGCCTCTGCGGTGGTGGCACATAACGCCCTTAATCAATTTCTACGCGTTAATCTGCCTGTCATCTGGTCTGACGATATTGTGATCCAGCGCATGAGTTGCATAAATAGTCGAGCCGGTGACGTTTTTGTTCTCCTTTCGCATACTGGACGCACAAAAAATATGGTAGAACTGGCCCGCCTGGCCCGTGTAAACGGTTCCACCGTTATTGCCATCACCTCTCCCGATTCACCCCTTGCCCATGAAGCAGCGATAGCTTTAGCGCGTGATGTACCGGAAGATGCCGATGTCTATTTGCCGATGGTGTCGCGCCTGGCGCAGTTGACCATGATCGATGTATTGGCGACCGGTTTTACCCTGGAATGGGCTACGCCCTTCCGGGAAAACCTCAAACGCGTGAAAGAAGCACTGAAAGCGTCGCGTTACGAAAAGCACCCCCTGCGGGAAAAGGATTAACAGCTAAAAAATTAACATCACATTTACAATGTGAGTCGTATCACAACCCGTCGATCATATAGAATAGCTAACCATGCTGTGTCTACAGACCATGACACACTTATTTGTTAACGGAGTCCTCGATGTCAAGACGTCTCAGAAGAACCAAAATCGTAACAACTCTCGGCCCGGCCACCGATCGTGACAATAACCTCGAAAAAATCATCGCGGCTGGCGCGAACGTTGTACGACTTAACTTCTCTCACGGTACACCGGAAGATCACCAGTTGCGTGCTGATAGAGTGCGCGAAATTGCAGCAAAATTGGGGCGCCATGTGGCTATCCTCGGTGACCTCCAGGGTCCAAAAATCCGCGTTTCGACCTTCAAAGAAGGCAAAGTTTTCCTGAATATCGGCGACCGTTTCCTGCTCGATGCCAGCCTGAGTAAAGGCGAAGGTGATAAAGAGCGCGTCGGGATCGACTATAAAGGCCTGCCTGAAGATGTGGTGCCGGGTGATATCCTGCTGCTGGATGATGGCCGCGTGCAGCTGAAAGTGCTTGAAGTCCAGGACATGAAAGTGTTCACCGAAGTCACCGTGGGTGGCCCGCTGTCGAACAATAAAGGCATCAACAAACTGGGCGGCGGCCTGTCAGCTGAAGCCCTGACTGAAAAAGATAAAGCGGACATCATCACTGCCGCCAAAATCCGGGTCGATTATCTGGCCGTCTCCTTCCCGCGCTGTGGCGAAGACATGAATCTGGCACGTCGTCTGGCGCGCGAAGCGGGTTGTGACGCCAGATTGGTCGCTAAAGTGGAACGTGCCGAAGCGGTCGCCAGCCAGGAAGCAATGGATGACATTATTCTGGCATCTGACGTGGTGATGGTTGCGCGTGGCGACCTGGGCGTTGAAATTGGCGATCCGGAGCTGGTCGGTATTCAGAAAGCGTTAATACGTCGTGCCCGTCAGCTTAACCGCACCATCATTACGGCGACCCAGATGATGGAGTCGATGATCACTAACCCGATGCCGACCCGCGCCGAAGTCATGGACGTGGCGAACGCCGTGCTGGATGGTACCGATGCTGTCATGCTCTCCGCTGAAACCGCAGCGGGTCAGTATCCGGCAGAAACCGTCTCGGCGATGGCGAAGGTCTGCCTGGGCGCGGAGAAGATCCCCAGCGTCAATGTTTCCAAGCACCGACTGGACGTGCAATTCGACAACGTCGAAGAAGCGATCGCCATGTCATCCATGTACGCCGCGAACCACCTGCAGGGCGTCACCGCAATCATTACCATGACGGAGTCGGGTCGTACCCCGTTGATGACCTCACGTATCACCTCGGGCCTGCCGATTTTCGCCATGTCGCGCCATGAACGCACCCTGAACCTCACCGCGCTCTATCGCGGCGTAACCCCGGTGTTCTTCGACAGCAACAACGACGGTGTGGCTGCCGCACACGACGCGGTTAACCTGCTGCGCGACAAAGGTTTTCTGGTTTCTGGCGATCTGGTGATCGTAACGCAGGGTGATGTAATGGGCGCCACCGGCACGACCAACACCACGCGTGTACTACGTGTGGATTAATTGAGTCTGGGTTGACATTGTCGGTGTAGAATAAATGACGCGACTGCCTGGCAGTCGCGTTTTCTTTTCTGACAAGGAGGCCAGATGGCCCGTTTCCACCCCATCAGCCAGCTTACCGGCCGGGTTTTACTTTTTCCTCTGGCATTAGTGCTGTTTGAGTTCGCCACCTATATCGCTCACGACATGATCCAGCCAGGCATGCTGATCGTCACCAGCGAATTTTCCGTCGGTCCTGAATGGGTTTCCACCTCGCTCACCGCCTACCTGATTGGCGGCGTGGTGCTGCAATGGTTGCTTGGTCCCCTCTCCGATAAATTTGGCCGACGACCCGTGATGCTCTCCGGCATCCTCTTTTTTGCCGTCGCCTGCATGCTCACACATTGGGTCAACTCGATTGAAGAATTCGTCAGCCTGCGTTTTATTCAGGGCATTAGTCTCTGCTTTATCGGCGCGGTCGGCTATGCCGCGATCCAGGAAGCCTTCGACGAGGCGCTGGCGGTGCGCATGATGGCGCTGATGGCCAACGTGGCGCTGCTGGCTCCGCTGGCAGGTCCGCTTGCCGGGGCAGCCTGGCTGACCATCGGAAGCTGGCGCAGCATGTTCTGGCTGTTTGCCGCCTGCAGTTTGGTTGCTTTTGTGGTGCTGTGGCGCGTGATGCCGGAAACCGCAGGCGATCGCAGTCACTCTATCGCCCTGCCGAATCTGGCGCGCAACTATGGCCGACTGATGAAAGACCGGCTGGTGATGTCTGGATCCTTCGCCATCGGGCTGGTGTTTATCCCAATCCTCACCTGGGTTGCCCTCTCTCCGGTGATCCTGATGCGTGACGAAGGTCTGTCACGCATGCAGTACGCCCTGCTGCAACTACCGGTGTTTCTGGCGATGATTGCCGGAAACCTGACCCTTAGTAAGCTGGCGGGACGAGTGCCAATTGAACAGCCGGTGAAGTTTGCCGCCTGGCCGATTCTGATTGGTTTGAGCCTGTCACTGGTGGCGAGCCTGCTGAATAGCCACGGTTATCTGCTGATTACCGCCGGCCTGAGCCTCTACGCCTTTGGCGCTGGCATGGTAAATGCCGGGCTTTATCGCCTGACGCTCTATGCCAGTAACGAAGGCAAAGGCAGCGTAGCGGCAATGCTGGGGATGATCAGTATTCTGACGCTGGCAGTGGGAATTGAACTGGCAAAAAGTGGCTACTTTAGCGGCGGCACGCTGTGGTTCTGTCTGATTAACTTCATCAGCGGCGTGCTGTGGTTTGCTCTGGTGATCCTGTTTATGCGCGAGAGTAAACGCCGTAGCAGGCTGGAAGCGCTATAAAAAAAGCCGCAGACACCGGCTTGACTGGCAGGCAGCGAACAAACTCGAAGCAAGGGGGAGTATACGTCTGGCGTAAAGCCTCGCGGGCCAGGATTGGCCCGCGATGAGCCTGCCATGAATGGCGCTTTTGTCTCTTTGCGGAAGGCGCATGCTCTCTGGGCCTGCTCTTTCTCACTCATCAAAAAAGGCCGCTTATGCGGCCTTTTTGCTATTTGCGTGGATAGAGCTCTTTACGTGAATAGGGCTCAATGTCCCCTTCTTTGCGGGTCTTCAGCAATTTGAGTATCCAGGTGTACTGTTCCGGATGTGGGCGCACGAAAATTTCGACCTCTTCATTCATCCGGCGAGCCAGCTGGTGGTCATCCGCTTCCAGCAAATCATCCATTGGTGGGCGCACATAAATTTCAAGCACATGCCGTTCGCTGTTATAAACCGGAAACAGCGGCACCACGCGGGCGCGGCACACTTTCATCAGTCGGCCGACTGCAGGCAGGGTTGCTTTGTAAGTCGCAAAGAAATCGACGAATTCGCTGTGCTCAGCACCGTGATCCTGATCGGGAAGGTAGTAGCCCCAGTAACCCTGCCGTACCGAACTGATAAAAGGTTTGATACCGTCATTGCGGGCATGCATCCGGCCACCATAGCGACGACGTGCGGTGTTCCAGGCATAATCCAGCAACGGATCGCTCTGGTTGTGGAACATGGCCGCCATCTTTTGTCCTTCTGACGCCAGCAGCATGGCAGGAATATCGACCGCCCAGCCGTGTGGCACCAGGAAAATCACATTCTGCTGGTCAGCTTTCATCTGTTCGATAATTTCACGACCGTGCCACTCAACACGCTTACGGATACGCGCCGGATCGCGCAGTACCAGCTCGGTCATCATTGCCATCGCCTGGGGTGCTGTCGCAAACATCTCATCGACCAGCGTTGCGCGTTGCGCCTCGCTGAGTTCCGGCAGACAGTAATAGAGGTTAATCAGCGCACGGCGACGTGCCCCCGTTGCCAGCTTACCGGCGAACCTGCCTAACCGGCTCAACAGCGGATCGCGCATTTTGGGCGGTAAATAAGCCAGACCCGCCAGCGCACCGATTGCCAGCCAACTGCCCCAGAATTTAGGTTTAAGAAATGAACGTTCAAAAACGGGTATAAATTCAGTGTTATTTTTATGGGTTTCCATGCACTCGCCTCAAGAAATGACCGGCTAATGATAGTGACGACCTGAAAATTTGCAATCATCCTGCGCCAGATAGCAAAAAACCGACGGGGAACCCGTCGGTTTTTGCACGACTTGACGAAATTTGCTTACTTCAGACCCAGCTGAGGTAGCCAGGATTTAACCTGTGCCATGTACTCACTTCGCTCCGAGCCGGACAAGCCTTCCATGCGCGGCAGTTTCGCCGTTAATGGGTTGACCGCCTGGTTATTGATCCAGATTTCGAAATGCAGATGCGGTCCGGTGGAGCGTCCGGTGTTGCCTGACAGTCCAATACGGTCACCACGCTTTACTTTCTGGCCTGGCTTTACCAGCACTTTCTTCATGTGCATATAGCGCGTCATATACTGACGGCCATGGCGGATAGCGACGTAATTACCGGCGGCGCCACCGTTTTTCGCCACGACGATCTCACCGTCACCCACAGCCAGTACCGGCGTACCGATTGGCAGCGCAAAGTCGACACCTTTATGCGGTGCAATACGGCCGGTGACCGGGTTGAGACGACGCGGATTAAAGTTAGACGAGACACGGTACTGCTTAACCGTCGGGAAGCGCATGAAGCCGCGCGCGAGACCGGAGCCGCTGCGATCGTAGAACTTGCCATCTTCAGCGCGAAAAGCGTAATAGTCTTTACCCCCACTACGCAGACGCACACCCAGCAACTGACTCTGGGCACTCTTACCCTCCAGCATTTCGCGTGACATCAGTACGCTGAACTGGTCGCCAGCACGCAGCTTACGGAAGTCCATCTGCCACTGCAGCGCTTTGATCACGCCGCTGGCTTCGGCGCTACTCAACCCGGCACGCTGGGCGCTGGCGGCGAAGCTGCCGCGCACTTCGCCCTGCATGATGCTGTTGCGCCATTCACCCTTCTGCATCTGCGCATCCATCTTAAAGCCACCTGTTGGGGTGCGCTCATAGGTGCGGGTTTCACGACGGGAGATTTCCCAGCTCAGGGTTTTCAGGCCGCCATCATCATCCAGCGTCCAGCTCAGTTGCTGACCCACCTGCAGATTACGCAGGTCACGATCGCTCACCACCAGCGCATTAATGTCACCAGCGTCGATGCCATACTGATTCAGGGCACTGCTTAGGGTATCGCCGGATGAAATGGTGTAGTCGTGCACCCCTGCTGTTTCCGGCACGTTGGTGTCGACATCGTCCGCAGGCAATTCTTCGTCCGGTTCCGGTGTGCTCTGGTCGATAGGCTCACTGGCTTCCGGCAACAGCGTACGTAACGTGTTTTTATCCAGCTCAATGTTTTTGACGATGGGCGTCACATCATCTGTGGGATGATAAACGTAGGGCCGCCAGACAGCGACGGCCAGAGTGACTACAGTTAAAGAACCCAGCATTACGCGGTGGGGGCGCGGCAAATTATTAAATGCGAGGGCGACAGAGCGGGCTATCTGCTGCACTTTTACCTATTCCTCATGCTCCGTTCAGGCAGCTTTCATACTGGCTCGACAGTTGTGAGAGGAATTTCACGTAGCTGTCTTTGGCTAAGCTGATGTCTGTTCCCAGGGGATCGAGCGTACCTTTACGCACCTGCGTTCCGCGGGCGACAGCATCGATGACTGCTGGCCTGAATTGTGGCTCAGCAAAGACGCAGACCGCCTTTTGCTCAACCAACTGTGTTCGTATCTGGTGTAAACGCTGCGCGCCCGGTTGAATTTCAGGATTGACGGTAAAGTGCCCGGTGGGCGAGAGACCGTAGTGTTTTTCAAAGTACGTGTAGGCGTCGTGAAAAACGAAATATCCTTTTTTTCTGACCGGATCCAGTTGAGCGCTAACGCGTTTGTCCGTGTCCGCCAACGCTACCTCAAACTGCTGGAGGTTGGCGTCAAGTTTGGCTTTATCTTGCGGCATAAGTTCCAATAATTTTCCATGGATTGCAACCGCGGTCTTGCGCGCGATCTCTGGCGACAACCAGAGGTGCATATTAAACTCGCCGTGATGATGGTGATGAGCATCAGCGTCCTGTTCTTCAGATTTTTCCGCTGTGTGTTCATCTTCATCTTCATCACCGCTAATCAATAACGGTTTTATCCCGTCAATGTTCACCATGGCGAGATTTTTTTGGGCCGGGAGTTCAGCCGCAGACTTCGCCATAAAGGCTTCCATTTCAGGCCCGACCCATACGACTAAGTCCGCGTTTTTTAAGCGTTTTGCATCAGATGGCCGCAGGGCATAATCGTGTTCGGATGCACCGTCCGGTAGTAGCACCTCAACCGGTGTGACACCATCAGCAATCGCCGCGGCGATAAAACCCACCGGTTTGAGTGAAGCCACTACATTGGCATGGGCCGGAAGGGTTGATAAAGCGGTAAAGGAGAAAGCAGTTAAGGCGAATAGAGCGCCTTTTTTATTATGTAACATATTTTGTCATTCCATCGTGACCATGAGGTGGAATGTGATATTATAACATTCGAAATTCTGTGCAACCTGTAAATACTATGACCTCACTTGTCACACTCGATAATGTTTCGATAACGTTTAATCAGCGCAATGTGTTATCTGGCGTCAGCCTCACGTTGCAGCCTGGCCGTATCCTCACTCTGCTGGGTCCCAATGGTGCCGGAAAGTCAACGCTGGTACGTGTGGTGCTTGGCTTGCTTGCCCCCACCACCGGTAGCGTTCAGCGTGATACCGCTCTTCGTATTGGCTATGTGCCACAAAAACTGCACATTGATCCCACCCTGCCGGTGACGGTTGAACGCTTTATGCGTCTGACGCCTGGCAGCAAAAACGCCGAGATCCTGCCAGCACTGAAACGCGTGCAGGCGGGACACCTGCTCAATTCCCCGCTGCAAAAACTTTCCGGGGGGGAAACCCAGCGCGTGCTGCTGGCGCGCGCCTTGCTAAATCAGCCTCAGTTGCTGGTGCTGGATGAGCCGACACAGGGTGTGGACGTGAATGGTCAGGTTGCGCTGTATGACCTGATCAATCAGTTACGCGTTGAACTGAACTGCGGCGTGCTGATGGTCTCCCACGATCTGCATCTGGTAATGGCCAAAACTGACGAAGTGTTGTGCCTCAACCATCACATCTGCTGTTCCGGCACCCCGGAAGCGGTAACGCAGCATCCTGAATTTATCGCGATGTTCGGCCCGCGCGGCGCAGAGGAACTGGCGATCTACCGTCATCATCATAATCACCGTCACGATCTTCAGGGACGTATCGTTTTACGCAAAGGACAGGGTTCATCATGATTGAGTTGTTATTACCGGGCTGGATTGGCGGTGTGATGTTAGCGTTGGCTGCCGGTCCGCTGGGTTCGTTTGTGGTATGGCGCAAGATGTCCTACTTTGGCGATACCCTGGCGCACGCTTCCCTGCTCGGCGTGGCGTTTGGTCTGCTGTTGAACGTGAGTCCCTACTATGCGGTGATTCTGGTGACGGTTTGTCTGGCGCTGGGGCTGGTCTGGCTTGAGCGTCGGCCACATCTTGCTATCGATACCCTACTGGGGATTATGGCGCACAGCGCGCTCTCGCTGGGGCTGGTGGTCGTCAGCCTGATGAAGAACGTGCGCGTCGACCTGATGGCCTATCTGTTTGGCGATCTGCTTGCGGTGACGCCGGACGACCTCTGGATGATGGGTGGCGGCGTAGTGATCGTGCTGCTGGTGATGGCGTGGCAGTGGCGGTCACTGCTCTCGATGACCATCAGCCCGGAACTGGCGCAGGTGGATGGTGTGAATATCCAGCGAACCCGACTGATTCTGATGCTGATCACGGCGCTGACTATCGGGGTGGCAATGAAGTTCGTGGGTGCGCTGATTATCACGTCACTGCTGATCATTCCCGCTGCGACCGCACGTCGGTTTGTCCGATCACCGGAAGGCATGGCGGCCGTCGCCGTCGGCATTGGGGTGATCGCCGTAACTGGCGGTCTGACCTTCTCCGCTTTCTACGACACGCCTGCCGGGCCTTCAGTGGTGCTCTGCGCCGCCATTCTGTTTATCTTCAGCATGGTACGCAAACCGGCCATGTAGTTACTCTTCACGCGTGATACCGAAGTGACGATAAGCATGCTGCGTGGCCATCCGGCCACGCGGTGTGCGCTGAATGAATCCCTGCTGAATCAGGAAAGGTTCAATCACATCTTCGATGGTCTCGCGCTCTTCACCGATCGCGGCGGCCAGGTTATCCAGTCCCACCGGTCCCCCCATAAACTTGTCAATGATCGCCAGCAGTAGCTTGCGATCCATATAGTCGAACCCTTCGCTGTCGACATTAAGCATATCCAGCGCGCTACAGGAGACTTCGCCACTGAGATCACCGTTAGCCCGCACTTCTGCAAAATCACGAACCCGGCGCAGCAGGCGGTTAGCGATACGCGGTGTGCCGCGAGCGCGACGGGCGATCTCTAACGCCCCTTCGTCACTCAGCGCCAGCCCCAGACAAGCGGCACTTCGTCCCACTATGTGCTGCAGATCTTTAACCTGGTAGAATTCGAGCCGCTGCACAATACCAAAACGATCACGTAACGGCGAAGTCAGTGAGCCCGCGCGCGTGGTCGCGCCAATCAAGGTAAATGGCGGCAAATCGAGTTTGATCGAGCGCGCAGCCGGCCCTTCGCCAATCATAATATCCAGCTGATAATCTTCCATCGCCGGATAGAGCACCTCTTCCACCACCGGTGAGAGGCGATGGATTTCATCGATAAACAGCACGTCATGCGGTTCAAGGTTGGTCAGCATCGCCGCCAGATCGCCTGCTTTCTCCAGCACCGGACCCGAAGTGGTGCGCAGATTAACGCCCATCTCGTTGGCCACGATATTCGCCAGCGTGGTTTTTCCCAGACCTGGTGGGCCGAAGATCAGCAGATGATCAAGCGCATCGCCACGCAGCTGCGCGGCCTTGATAAAAATCTCCATCTGCTCACGCACCTGCGGCTGACCAACATACTCGGTCAACATCTTTGGGCGAATCGCGCGGTCGATAATCTCTTCTTCGTTAATGCTGGTAGCGGAGACCAGGCGGTCGGCTTCTATCATGACTTACCTCAAATGGCGGCGCGAAGCGCTTCTCGGATTAGCGTTTCGCAATCCGCATCCGGTCGACCCACTTTGCTGATCATACGGCTGGCTTCCTGCGGTTTATAACCCAGTGATACCAGCGCTGCAACCGCTTCGGATTCCGCATCGTTGGTTTCCGGCTCTGCACTCGGCGTGGTGAGCGTAAAGGCAGAATCGCCGCCAAACAGATCGCCGTGCATCCCTTTGAAGCGGTCCTTCATCTCGACCACCAGACGCTCGGCGGTCTTTTTGCCCACACCTGGCAGTTTCACCAGCGACGCGATCTCCTCTTTTTCCACCGCAGTGACAAACTGCTGCGCTGACATGCCGGAGAGGATCGCCAGTGCCAGCTTGGGTCCGACACCATTCACTTTGATCAATTCGCGAAACAGCGCACGCTCCTGCTTGCTGTTAAAACCAAACAGCAGCTGAGCATCTTCACGCACCACAAAGTGGGTAAAAATCACCGCTTCGTGCTGAAGTTCAGGCAACTCATAAAAACAGGTCATGGGCATATAAATTTCATAGCCTACGCCGTGTGCCTCAAGCAGCACCAGTGGCGGCTGCTTTTCCAGAATATTGCCCCGTAAACGACCTATCACCTGAATGCTTCCTTAACTAACGAATGTGGCGGATTTTATAACATAAAAAAGGCTGGATGAATATCCAGCCTGAAAGTGAAACCTGAGACACACGGCCTAACCCGAGCGCAAACGTCCGCGCGTTAACACCAGCTTGCTGTCGCTCATACGCGCCGCATTCTGCGCCACGTGACAGTGCGTGATCGCAATTGCCAGCGCATCGGCGGCATCCGCCTGCGGGTTAGCCTCCAGCTTCAGCAGGGTTCGCACCATGTGCTGCACCTGACTTTTCTCGGCGCTGCCGATGCCAACCACGGTCTGTTTAACCTGGCGCGCGGCGTACTCAAACACCGGCAAATCGTGATTAACCGCAGCAACAATCGCGGAACCGCGCGCCTGCCCCAGCTTCAGCGCCGAGTCTGCATTCTTCGCCATAAACACCTGTTCAATGGCGAAGTAATCGGGTGAAAACTGAGTAATGATTTCACAGACGCCTGCATAAATCAGCTTCAGGCGGGCGGGCAACTCGGTGGTATTGGTACGGATACAGCCGCTGCCCAGGTACGTGAGCTGGCGGCCGGTCTGACGAATAACACCATAACCGGTGATGCGTGAGCCGGGATCGATACCCAGGATAATCGACATGACGCCTCTCTGGTTAAAGTGATTACGGTAGACGCCATTACAGCGTTTCCGCCACCTCGTCGGAGATTTCACCGTTGTGATAGACTTCCTGCACATCGTCGCAATCTTCCAGCATGTCGATCAGGCGCAGCAGTTTAGGTGCGGTTTCCGCATCCATTTCTGCTTTAGTGGTCGGGATCATCGCCACTTCTGCGGTATCCGCCTTCAAGCCGAGCGCTTCCAATGCATCACGCACTGTGCCCATTTCTTCCCACGCGGTGAAAACATCCATCGCGCCGTCGTCATAACTGACCACATCTTCGGCACCCGCTTCCAGCGCTGCTTCCATCACCGCATCTTCATCCTGACCCGGCGCATAGGAGATCACGCCTTTCTTGTTAAACAGATAAGCCACGGAGCCATCGGTGCCGAGGTTGCCGCCAGTTTTGGTAAAGGCGTGACGTACTTCGCCCACCGTGCGGTTACGGTTATCACTCAGGCATTCAATCATGATAGCTGAGCCGCCAGGACCGTAGCCTTCATAGATGATGGTTTCCATGTTGGCGTTGTCATCGCCACCGACACCGCGCGCGATAGCGCGATCCATGGTGTCGCGTGTCATGTTGTTCGCCAGCGCTTTGTCCATTGCGGCACGCAGTCGCGGGTTTGAGCCCGGATCCCCGCCGCCCAGCTTGGCGGCCGTCACCAGTTCACGAATGATTTTGGTGAAGATTTTACCGCGCTTAGCGTCCTGCGCCGCCTTACGGTGTTTGGTGTTTGCCCACTTACTATGTCCTGCCATTTTCTGTTTTCTCCGATCTTTTACAGGGTGCAGGCTATCCTCGCTGCGATCCTGTCCTCCGACACGACTCATACCGGTTGTTTATAACCTGTACGCCTTAAGGGCGGCCCGGTGGGTGAGCTTCGCGAGTCAGCCTCACGTACACGCGTACGCTGGCGACGTCTCGCTGGCGGCGGACAACCTCGCAGCACCGATTAAGCCTGACTATTCAATATGTTGGTTTAGTCCGGTTAAAACTCACCAGATTCATAAAATGTAATCTATTCGCCGCCGGAATACCGGGCAGTGGCGAGCATTCAGATAAATTCTTCAATTGCCTGGCGGTTACTCCATGATCGGGTTAATGCCGCAGCGTCAGCAGGTGTCAGCCAGCGAAACGCCAGGTGCTCGGTGAGCGTTACATCACGCTCTTCCGGCAATTGCAGGCGAAACCAGTGCTCGTGATTATGGGTGACATCAGGCGCATAGCGATGGCGGAAATGGGGAAAGATTTCAAAGTCAATTTGACGCTGACAATCTTCCACCTCCAGCTGCTCGGCCAGCACATCGATGCCGATCTCCTCATTCACTTCACGACACGCAGTCGTTAGTGGTGACTCTCCTGCCTCCAGGCTGCCGGTCACCGACTGCCAGAACGAAGGGTCGTCACGCCGCTGCAGCATTAACACCCGGCCAGTGTCGCGCGCCGAAATAACGACCAGCACTGAAACCGGGTGTTTATAGCCCATTATTTATTCTCAGATTTTTCTTTTTTCACCACCTGAATACCCAGCTCCAGCAGGGAAGCAGGATTTGCTTCGCTTGGCGCTTCGGTCATCATGCAGGCTGCCGCTGTGGTTTTCGGGAACGCGATTACGTCACGAATATTGTCGGTGCCGGTCAGCAACATGGTCAGGCGATCCAGGCCAAAGGCCAGGCCCGCATGTGGAGGCGTACCGAACTTCAGCGCATCCAGCAGGAAGCCAAACTTCTCGCGCTGCTCATGCTCTTCAATACCCAGAATACTGAACACCGTCTGCTGCATTTTGCCATTGTGGATACGCACTGAACCGCCGCCCACTTCATAACCGTTGATCACCATGTCATAGGCATTCGCCACGGCACGGGTTGGATCAGCGGCCAGTTCTTCTGCGCTCATCTCTTTTGGCGCCGTGAACGGATGGTGCATCGCGGCCAGACCGCCTTCCTCGTCCTCTTCGAACATTGGGAAGTCGATCACCCACAGCGGTGCCCAGGCTTTCTCATCGGTGATGTTCAGCTCGCGGCCCACTTTAAGACGTAGCGCACCCAGTGCATCTGCGACTACTTTGGCGCGATCGGCGCCAAAGAAGATAATGTCGCCATCCTGTGCACCGGTGCGGCTCAGAATGCCTTCCACGATCTCTGCATTCAGGAACTTAGCAACCGGACTCTGCACGCCTTCCAGGCCGTTGGCACGGACGTTAACTTTCATCCACGCCAGCCCTTTCGCACCGTAAATCTCGACGAACTTGCCATATTCATCAATCTGCTTACGACTCAGCTGGGCACCGGTCGGCACGCGCAGCGCGGCAACACGGCCTTTTTCATCGTTGGCCGGGCCAGAGAAGACCTGAAACTCCACGTTTTTCAGCAGACAGCCGACGTCCACCAGCTCCATCGGGTTACGCAGATCCGGCTTATCGGAACCGTAGCGATGCATTGCTTCCGCAAAGGTCATCTGCGGGAACTCGCCGAGATCAACGCCCTGCACGTCCTGCCACAGATTGCGGATTAAACGTTCCATGATTTCACGCACCTGTGGCGCGGTCATAAAAGAGGTTTCCACGTCGATCTGGGTAAATTCTGGCTGACGATCAGCACGTAAATCTTCATCGCGGAAGCATTTAACGATCTGATAGTAGCGGTCAAAACCGGACATCATCAGCAGCTGTTTGAAGAGCTGAGGTGACTGCGGCAGCGCATAGAATTTGCCTTTGTGTACCCGGCTTGGCACCAGATAGTCGCGCGCGCCTTCAGGCGTCGCTTTGGTCAGCATCGGGGTTTCGATGTCCAGGAAGCCTTCATCATCCATAAAGCGACGGACAAAGCTGGTGATTTTTGCGCGGGTTTTCAGTCGGGTCACCATCTCCGGGCGGCGCAGATCCAGATAGCGGTATTTCAGGCGCGCTTCTTCGCTGTTGGTCTGATTCGAGTCCAGCGGCAGTGGCTCCGAGCGGTTGATGATGGTCAGCGCCTGGGCAAACACTTCGACTTCACCGGTCGCCATGTCGCTGTTTTTGTTCTTCTCATCACGCGCACGAACGGTACCAGTGATCTGGATGCAGAATTCATTACGCAGTTCAGAAGCCAGCTTGAAGGCGTCCTGGCGATCGGGATCAAAAAACACCTGCACGATGCCTTCACGGTCGCGCATATCGATAAAAATCAAACTGCCCAGATCGCGACGACGGTTTACCCAGCCGCAAAGCGTGACTTGCTGGCCCACATGAGACAGATTGAGCTGTCCGCAATATTCTGTACGCATAACACTATCCTTTTAACTTCGCCGCTGCAGCTGACAGCATCCGGCCGCGTTACCTTATGCGATGCTGTCGCAAAAATGGCGGCCATTATAATGGAAAAAGCCAGGCAGGATAAGCAGATCCGCGCCAAAGCGCGGATTTCCTGTCTGCATTTGCCCCCCTGCCTGACCATAGCGGATAATAGGGTATCCTAACCCGCAGCGAGGAGCGCATGTGACACTTCGTATTGGCCTGCCCCAGTGGCAGCATTCACACTGGAAACGCTGGGGTATCGAGAGCCTGGCGGACTATGCCCGTTACTTCCACTGTGTAGAGGGAAATACCACGCTTTATGCACTGCCGAATGCGGAAACGGTCATGCGCTGGCGCGATATGACGCATGATGCGTTTCGCTTCTGCTTCAAGTTTCCCAATACCATCAGCCATCAGGGGGGGCTGCAGCACAGTGACGATCTGCTGACCGATTTTCTTCGCCTGATGGAGCCGCTGGCCGATCGCATCGGTCAGTACTGGCTGCAGCTACCAGCCAGCTTCTCCCCGGCACAGCTTAACGACCTGTGGCGTTTTCTGGATAGCCTGCCGCGCCGATTTACTTATGGTGTCGAAGTCCGCCATCCGGCTTTCTTTGCGAAGGGAGAGGCAGAGCGGGCGCTGAATCGCGGCCTGCTGGCGCGTGGCATCAATCGCGTGATGCTCGACAGCCGTCCAGTTCACGCCTCCACCTCGCTAAGTCCTGCCGCGCTGTTAGCCCGCTCGCAGAAGCCCCGGGTGCCGCCCCACGCACTGCGAACCGGCTCACAGCCAATGGTACGTTTTATCGGTAGCGACAGCGTGGAAGAGAGCGTGCCGCTGTTTCAGATCTGGCGCTCTAAACTGGCTGAGTGGCAGCAACAGGGGGACGCCATGCTGTTTCTGCACACGCCCGATATGGGCCAGGTTTTTCCACTGGTGCAGGCGTTATGGCCGCAGTTGCAGCAGATCGCTCCGGCTATTGGCAATGGACCGGACTGGCCGCAACAGACGTCACTGTTTTAAGTGACGGCACCGCATGGCGGGCGACACGCCCGTTAAAATAGAACCATTATGGACAGTCGCAGGAGTGGCTATGATTAGCGCGTTATACGTCGTGTTGGGTGCATTACTGGTGATGAAATTCACGCTGGACGTGGTGCGCTACCGCCGTTTCTATCGTGTGGCGTATGGCGATGGCGGCTATCACGATTTGAAAATGGCGATTCGTATCCACGGTAATGCTATCGAAACCATTCCGCTGGCGCTGCTGCTGTTGATAATGATGGAGATGAACGGCGCCGATATCTGGATGGTACATCTCACTGCCCTGCTGTTTTTCATTAGCCGACTGCTGCACGCCTGGGGGTTACGCAGCAGCGCGATGGCAGGCCGCAAATATGGCATGATGCTGACGCTGTTTTCACTGTGCGGCATGGTGATTTTTAACCTGATCTACCTGCCGTGGGAACTGGTGCTGACGCTTCATTAAACCGGCCTGGGTTAAGGGGTGCAGCCCGCCCCACTTTCTGCGAGAATAGCGCCCTTTCCGTCGTCTCTTCGGATTTTCGATATGTCTGACCGCGATCAACTCTTCTCAGCGCCCATTGCAAAACTGGGCGACTGGACTTTTGACGAGCGCGTAGCTGAAGTCTTTCCTGACATGATTCAGCGCTCGGTGCCGGGCTACTCCAACATCATTTCGATGATTGGCATGCTGGCAGAACGTTTTGTTACTCCGGACAGCAAGGTTTATGACCTGGGCTGCTCGCTGGGTGCGGCCACTCTGTCAGTGCGCCGCAATATTCATGTACCGGGTTGCCAGATCATCGCGGTGGATAACTCCCCGGCGATGGTCGAGCGCTGCCGTCGTCATCTGGATGCGTTTCGCGCTGATACGCCGGTCACGGTACTGGAAGCAGATATCCGCGACATTGAGATTGAGAACGCCTCGCTGGTGGTGCTCAATTTCACACTGCAGTTTCTGGAGCCACCTGCACGTCTGGCGCTGCTGGAAAAGATCTGGCAGGGACTCAGACCGGGCGGTGCGCTGGTGCTGTCCGAGAAGTTCAGTTTTGAAGATGCCGAGGTCGGTGAACTGTTATTCAATATGCATCACGACTTTAAGCGCGCCAACGGTTACAGCGAACTGGAAATCAGTCAGAAACGCAGCATGCTGGAAAATGTGATGCTGACTGACAGCGTTGAAGCTCATAAAGCCCGCCTGAAACAGGCCGGTTTCTCGCACGCCGAACTCTGGTTCCAGTGCTTTAATTTTGGTTCACTGGTGGCGTTGAAATGATCGACTTTGGCCGTTTTTATCAGCAAATTGCGGTGGGCCCGCTGGCGAAGTGGCTGGAAGTCTTACCAGCACAAATCAGCGAATGGCAGCGTGAAAATCTGCATGGTCACTTTCGCGACTGGTATAAATCGCTGGAATATCTGCCGCAGCTGGAGCCTCAAAAGCTTGACCTGCTGCACAGCGTTACCGCCGACCGCGATGACATCAGCGATCGCCATCGTCAGGGCATTAAGAAATTACTGCGCAATCTGATGCCGTGGCGCAAAGGGCCTTATTTCCTTTATGGCACCCACATTAACACCGAGTGGCGATCTGACTGGAAGTGGGAGCGCGTGATACCGCACATTTCTCCGCTGGCGGGCCGCACAGTGCTGGATGTCGGCTGTGGCAGCGGTTATCACATGTGGCGGATGATAGGAGCAGGTGCGCATCTGGTGGTCGGCATCGATCCAATGCAATTGTTTCTTGTGCAGTTCGAAGCGGTACGCAAGCTGCTGAACGATGATCGCCGGGCGCATATGCTGCCGCTGGGCATTGAGCAGTTACCGGTGTTACAGGCGTTCGATACCGTGTTCTCAATGGGTGTGCTCTATCATCGTCGTTCGCCACTGGACCATCTGTTACAGCTTAAGAATCAGCTGGTGAGCGGAGGCGAACTGGTGCTGGAGACGCTGGTGATTGAGGGCGATGTGAATCAGGTGCTGGTGCCGGGTGAGCGCTATGCGCAGATGCGCAATGTTTTCTTTATTCCGTCAGCTGAAGCGCTGAAGAGCTGGCTGGAAAAAAGCGGCTTTGTCGACGTGCGGATTGTCGATTTCGCCCGAACCACCACCGAAGAGCAACGCCGTACTGACTGGATGACCAGCGAGTCTCTGGCGGAATTCCTCGATCCCGATGACCCCAGCAAAACGATCGAGGGCTACCCGGCTCCCCTGCGCGCCGTGCTGGTCGCCACCAAACCTTAATGCCTCCGCGGCGAGACAGCGCCCGTTTCGCCGCAAATCCAATAATTACACAGCGGGTCAGGCGATCCATTACCTTCACTATCCGCGGCTTTCGCAGATGACCGGCGAAATAGCGGCTAACGCCGATCAGGGCCGCATTCCAGACCAGACCCAGCAGCATGTGTGCCGGCGCCATCAGACTTCACCAGAACGCCACTGACGCCCCCGCCGGACTAAACTGTGGCGGCAAGGAGACGTAAAACACGTTGGCTTTCGGATTCAATAAGTTCCCCAGTAATCCCCGGCAGAAACAGGCCAGGTAACCCTGCTGCAGCGAGGACGGCTCTGCAATGACATCGGGCTGCTGACGCGGTTTAATCAACAGCCTGATACCGAGCCGGAGCAGCCGGGCCGTACCCATCCACTTCAGCAGTTACTGGCCGGACTCGCGATTGCCCGTGCCTGTGAAGAAACGCTTCTTAAATGGGGTTACAGCGCCTGTGTCACCGTCACCAAAAAAAGGGTAACGCCCGCAGTGGAAGCGGTGCTTGAGATGGCGACATCCACCGTCTGACCCAAGGCGAGAAAGTCGCCTATGGCACACTGACGCAGAGGGTACCTGAGCCGCGTCGGGATGAGGACATTGCGCGCTATATTCGTTTCTATCGCCAGATCACCATGCCGCCCGCGTTCCGGAAGCTGCATCTGGAAAATGAAAACCGGGAAAATCGGGTGAAAGGGGGAGCACTGGCGAACAGCGAGGTGGATAAGCTGAAAAACCTCAGTCCCCCTTTTTCACCTGAAGAAATTGCCCACCCCCTGCTGGCGCTGGATACCTTAAGCCAGACGGTGAAATCGCCCTCACAAAAGGCGATCATCGGATCGCCTGTTACTCTTCCGCCACAGGCTGGTCCCAGTACTCATACTTGTAGGCTGAACTGAGATGGCGTTCTATGGTGCCACGCGTGAAGATTTCGGTCTCATGCAGGTAGCTCAGGGTACAGTTGCCGACCTCATCCCAGGACTGACACTCATCTACCGACCGGATAGTGCTCAGCGGTGTGGTCGCCGAGCCGTTGAGCCGCATTTCACGCCATTGGGGATCGTAGGTGTAATCGTCGGTGCCCCGGGGTGATGTGGTGCGCGTCACCAGACCCTGCGGGTTCCAGTGGTAATGAAATTCACCGTTGGTCAGCGGATCTGTGCCGCGCGCCACGCTCATCTCCAGCCGAAGCTGGCGATCATAGCGATAGGTGGTGTCGGTAAAACCGCTTTTACCCATACTGGTATACCTATCGGAGGCGCTGGTGATAGTGCCATGCTGGCCTTTCTGCCAGTTAATCGTTCCCTGTCGGTTATCCACCACCACCTCTTTGCCCTCTTTCAATACTTTTACCAGATAGGCATATTCCGCCACCCAGCCGCCCTGCACCCGTGCAATATGTTGCTCCATACTGAGGATCAGGTTGTGCTCACTTTTGTCATAGCTGACGTCGGCGACCGTCAGATCGCCACAGGTGTCAAACTGCCCCAGCACCCGCTTTTGCGAGTTCACATCTTTGCCAAACTCACCCGCAATCACCTGCTTCACCGCGCCTTTAGCATTACCACCCAGCAGAATCAGGTTATTGCTGTTAGCAACGGCAGCGTTGTTCGGGCTGCATGCGCTGGCTTCAGCGCTGCCACTGCAGAAAGCAGTCAACATCAGGCTTATGGAAAGAATCTGATTGTGGTTCATAGGGTAAATTCCAGGCGACGTTGCATTCAGTGTAAACGCTGCGGTGGTGAACAACAGCAATCTGCGAAGATTTCAGCCTGCGTCGACTTTTAGCAGGCGATACGGCACACGACCAGCGTCACGGATAACGCGCGTTATTTGGGCGCGGGGGCCTGAAAGCCCAGAATGACATTGACTGAATAAAGGGTTGCAAGGGAAGATGATTCTTTAGCAGACTGAATAGACCCAGCTTTACGGGGCTGTGTCGTGGGTCATTCCAGTCAAACCAGTGCCTGCTAAATCGGGGGCTAATCAGAGATTATTCATTCAGGAAATGAATTTTTTCGAGATTTAATCGTTATGGACAGTGGACTTCAACTCGCAATGTCTCGCGTGCAGCTGGCAGCGATGTTTTCCGTCAGGGTTACTGATGGGGCGAAACATAACGGGGTTTCTGACCCGGGCCAGGACAACGCTCAACAGTGAAAATTAAACGTTATGCACGCCCTTCATGAGCTATTTTCGCAACACTTCGGAGCCCATGAGTCCCCCTTTTTATCTTAACCCTTTGTTTTATATAAAAAGAACCCCAGCAAGCATACTGGGGTTTGGTACTTGCAAACACCACGTCAATGATCGGCGTGCTGCGCGGCAAAATCTGTTGTGGTTCAGGCGACCCGAACGGTGCTCATCTGCATCACGCTTTTCATCGCCTCAACCACATCGCCATCTACACTGTAGCGGCTGAACTCGTCGGTTTCGGCTTCTGAACACATGGAGACACCCGCTTTGCGGTAGCGCATCGGCGATGCCATCAGGTGACTGGCCGAGCTGTGAACCTCATCAATACCCATGTCGAGAAACTTTTGCAGGTTGCTGAGGCGAACTCCGGCACCCGCCATAATGATAGGACCGGTACTGGCCTCATTTAGTTCCCTGAGTAATGCAATTCCGTTTTCAGCACTCTGCTGCTGACCAGATGTCAGAATACGCGCCACACCCAAATCCGTTAACGCTTCCAGCGCGCGCTTTGGGCTGTGACAGAGATCAAAGGCGCGATGAAAAGTCACGGACAGGCCGTCACACAACGCCATAATTTGCCGCATCTGGCCATGATGAATGTGGGCGTCCTCATCCAGCATCCCGATCACCAGACCGGGAAAACCGAGTTCGCGGATGAATGCCACGTCCGATTTCATCGCTTCAAATTCGCGCGCGGTGTAACAAAAATCACCACCACGTGGCCGGACGATTGGATGAACCGGAATCGAAACCTCGCGGCGGGCGGCATTCAACATCCCCGCCGACGGGGTGAGGCCGCCTTCGCGCGGTGCGGCACAAAGTTCAACCCGATCGGCACCCGCCTGCTGTGCGGTCACGGCGCAATCCACGCCATAGCAGCAAATTTCCAGTGTGGTCATTCTCTTCTCCTTTACATGACTCTGGTTCAAGGCAGATTCATCAGTTAGTCTGGCTGCTGGAATGAGTTTACCGGGAAAGTTAACTATGGCATTCAATTTCGACCAACGGATAGACCGTCGTCACAGCGATAGCCTTAAATGGAACAAATATGCGGACCAGGACATTCTACCGTTGTGGGTGGCCGATACGGATTTTCGATCGCCTGACTGTGTGATTGATGCGATTAAAAACCGCGCCGAACATGGGATTTTCGGCTATGGCGACACGCCCGTTGAGTTTATCGACAGCGCGATTGCGTGGCTCGCCTCACGCTATCAGTGGCACGTTAATCCTGAATGGATTGTGGTTTTGCCAGGCGTTGTGAGCGGTCTGAATCTCGCCGTGCGAGCCTTTACTGCACCTGACGAGCTTACGGTTACTCCGACGCCAATCTATCCGCCGTTTCGCGGTGCGGCGAAACTGGCAGAACGGGGTCAGGTCAATCTGCCGCTGATGCTGCAACAGGGACGCTGGCTGCTGGATATGGATGCGGCTGAAAGTCAGATTGGCGGTAAAGAGCGGCTGCTCATGCTGTGTAATCCGCAGAATCCGGGCGGCACCGTCTATCGCCGCGAGGAACTGCAGGCACAACTGGAATTTGCGCAGAAGCACAATTTAATTGTCTGTTCCGACGAGATCCACAGCGATCTGCTGCTGGAGCCGGGCATTCAGCACATTCCGTTTGCTTCACTGAGTGAGGATGCTGCTCAACGCAGTGTGACGCTGATGTCGCCCTCCAAAAGCTTTAATATTGCGGGTCTGGGGGCGTCCATCGCCATCATACCCAACGCCGGGTTACGCGCGCGCTTTAACCGGTTGCGACGCGGAATTGTACCGGATGTCGATATCCTGGCACTCACGGCAGCGGCAGCGGCATGGCGCGACGGTGGGCCATGGCTGAAGGCGCAGAATGTCTATCTGCGCAGTAATCGTGACTGGCTGATATCTCAGGTCAATAAAATGACCGGCCTGTCAGTCGCCGCGCCAGAAGCAACCTACCTGGCCTGGATCGACGCCAGCGCGCTGGGTGTGGCCAGCCCTGCCCTCTATTTTGAGAAGCACGGACTCGGCTTAACCGCCGGACGTGAATTTGGTGATGACCAGTTTGTCCGGCTGAATTTTGGCTGTACCCGCGCGCTGCTGGATGAGGCCGTTGCGCGCCTGAAGCGCGCGGTAGCCGCCCGGATTTAGTTCTGCTCGCTGGCGACAATTTCCTCCAGTCGCCACGGATGAAACTTGATTGTCGTCTGCCCATCCGTTACCGCCAGGGTGGGATTGGGCAGACGCTCATTCTCGCCCTGCGGTGAGCTGGTTTTAAATGAAATGCCCGGTTGCGTCAGTGCCGCATCAGACAGTAATGCCATCGCGCGTACGCCCAATGTCTGATGATCGCCGCGTAACACCACCTCAATATGCTCCCAGCCTTCATGGCGATAACGCTTTTCACCCGGCCATGGCAGTTCAACCACATCAATCTGCCTGCCCGCCACAACCAGCGGTTCATGTAGTTTAAACAGGCAAATCTGCCGTCCGTTAATCATCGCCGCCGAAAACTCAGTGCCAATCTGCTGTAAACCTAGCTGCCAGCGCATCGCCGTCGCGTCCTGATGACAACGTACTGCGATATGGTCCACTTCGAGATCGTTAAGGCACACACCGAGTCTCTGCGCAAAATTTTGCAACGATTCTTCAAAACGGCCTAAATCTGCCTTTAAATCATCCAATTCTGTCGGAAAAGATCTCTCCACCACCTCGATTCCTCTCTATTAGTTTAGTATTTATAATCAGTCTGTTTGATTGTGCGCCGCGTGCTGAACGTCACCAAATGATAAGATTCATCTTATTTGGACCGAAATTTAACGCAAAACCGTATAATAACATTTTTTATTTCGGATTTATCTCCTGTTTAGGACCATGAATTCCTAGATGAAAGCATGATAACTTGATGATTTAATTAATATTCTTTAATACAATAAGATAACTCTCATTTGATTTGCAAACAATTGCAGCTCACCCCGCCTTCCTATAAATTTGACCTAACACAACCAAAAGGAATGGCTCTATGTCTATGCTCATCGTTGTCGCTGTCCTGATCGCACTGATGGGATTTGCAATTTCCCGCCATTGGAAGGTGCGTGATGATAAAAGCGTAAAGAACCCACGCCGTCATCTGCGACGTCGTTAACGCTTCAGGGAAACATCTTCTTCAGCTCTGTTTCCCCCGCTTTATCCAACTACTGACGCCCACTGACATTTCACGTATACTTTTCCCCTCATTTTTTTCCGTTTTGTCTGCCTCATCCGTTTCTGCCTATCCGTTACGCGATGCGCTCAGGCAAGATGATGACAGCCCGGCTTAGCAAGCTCGGGCATTGCTCAGCACATGAAGGTAACTCGGTGAATATTCAGGCACTTCTTTCCGCAAAAGTCAGTCAGGCAATGGTTTTAGCCGGCGCACCCGCCGATTGCGAACCCCAGGTTCGTCAATCCGCCCGGGTTCAGTTTGGAGACTATCAGGCCAACGGCATTATGGCCGTGGCGAAAAAGCTGGGACAGGCACCGCGACAATTAGCGGAAGCGGTGATTCAGCACCTCGACCTGACCGGCATCGCCAGCAAGGTTGAAATTGCCGGGCCGGGTTTCATCAATATCTTCCTTGACCACAACTGGCTGGCAAGCCACGCCCGTGAAGCGCTGAATTTGCCGCGCCTTGGCGTGGAGCTGGCCGAACCTCAGACCATCGTGGTCGACTACTCCGCACCTAACGTTGCAAAAGAGATGCACGTGGGACATATCCGCTCCACGATCATTGGTGATGCGGCAGTACGTACGCTGGAGTTTCTCGGCCATAACGTGATCCGAGCAAACCACGTTGGCGACTGGGGTACGCAGTTTGGTATGCTGATTGCGTTCCTGGAAAAGCAGCAGAATGAAGATCATGCAGAGATGGCGCTGGCGGATCTCGAAGGCTTCTACCGTGAAGCCAAACGCACCTATGATGAAGACCCTGAGTTTGCCGAGCGTGCACGCAGTTATGTGGTGAAATTACAGGGTGGCGATGACTATTGCCGCCAGATGTGGAAGAAGCTGGTCGACATCACCATGAATCAGAACCAGAAAATCTATGACCGTATGAACGTCACGCTGACGCGCAACGATGTTATGGGTGAAAGCCTGTATAACGCGATGCTGCCGGGCATCGTCTCCGACCTGAAACAGAAAGGCTTAGCGGTCGAGAGCGAAGGCGCAACCGTGGTATTCCTGGATGAATTCCAGAACAAAGAAGGTGAGCCGATGGGTGTTATCATCCAGAAAAAGGATGGCGGCTACCTCTACACCACCACTGATATCGCCTGTGCGAAATACCGTTACGAAACGCTGAAAGCCGATCGTGTGCTCTATTACATCGACTCACGTCAGCATCAGCATCTGGTTCAGGCCTGGACCATTGTTCGTAAAGCAGGTTATGTGCCGGAATCTGTGCCGCTGGAGCACCATGCGTTTGGCATGATGCTGGGCAAAGATGGCCGTCCGTTTAAAACCCGCAGCGGCGGCACCATCAAGCTCTCCGATCTGCTGGATGAAGCCTGGCAGCGTGCCTACACGCTGGTGCGTGAGAAGAACCCGGAGATGAGCGAAGCGGAAGTGAAAATGCTGGCGGAAGTGGTCGGCATCAGTGCGGTGAAATACGCCGACTTGTCAAAAAGCCGCACCACCGACTACATCTTCGACTGGGACAACATGCTGGCCTTCGAAGGCAACACTGCGCCTTACCTGCAGTACGCCTATACCCGCGTGCTGTCAGTATTCCGCAAGGCGGGCATTGATGCCGATTCGCTGGACGCAGAGATCGTAATCACCGAAGCGCGCGAAGCGCAGCTGGCCACGCGTCTGCTGCAGTTCGAAGAGGTGATTACTCAGGTGGCTCGCGACGGCACGCCGCACGTGATGTGTGCCTATCTCTACGATCTGGCGGGACTGTTCTCCGGATTCTATGAACACTGCCCGATTCTCAGCGCAGAAGCAGAAGTCACCCGTCTCAGCCGACTGCAACTGGCCGCACTGACCGCGAAGACCCTGAAGCAGGGTCTGGATACACTGGGCATCGACACCGTCGAGCGCATGTAATCGCTGAAACGGAGAGGGCTTTCCCTCTCCGTTGCAGATCTCATTAATCCCTTCTGATCTCCCCCGCATATCTCAGCAGCAGGATGGCGTTATATCTGCAGCCGCGCACCTCATCAGCCGCCACCTTCCCACGATAAAGCAGTCGTCGGGCTTTCTGGCTGTCACGCTCCCGCGGAATGTTCACCGGCCACAAAGGGGCTGATGAGTTACTTGTAATTGACCATCACTTCACTGCTCACCACCCGTAATCCCGGTGGCAGCGCCCCGCTTCCGGCAAAACCAAACACCATGTGCAGTGTCTCACTGGCGCTCAGATGTGCCAGCCCGCGCGTGGTGCCGCTGGCACCCTCCAGGGTCGTGCAACGCTGTTCGCCGCACAGCCGCACCTGCAGGCCAGACGGTGCCGGTCTGCTCAGCTGATAACGCCAGTTGATGACACTCACCTCCCCACCGACGTCGGTGGGCGGCGTCAGCGGCTGTGCCCGTTGCCAGCTGCCACGGTTCGCCAGTAGCGGTCCGTTGGCAGTGGCACTCCAGGCACCACCAGCCGCCTGTGCCATGAGCGGCAACATCAATAGTGCAGTCACCCATCCGCGCATTATTTGCCTCCGATGGTGGCCGTCATGCGGATCTGGCGGTTGTCGCTCAGCTCCAGATTAGAAAGCACCACCAGCTGTGGCAGGTTGCGGCGCAGGAATCGCGCCAGCAGCGCCCGCAGCGGATGATTGACCAGCAGCACCGGTGGCGCGCCCAGCATCTCCTGACGCTGCAAAGCCCCCTGTGCCTGACTTAACAGCCGATCGGCCAGACCTGGCTCCAGGCCACCACCGCCCTGCAACGCCTGTAACAGCAGGCGCTCCAGCGTGGAATCAAGGCCGATAACCTGCACTTCTTCATTACCTGGGAACCACTGTTGAGTAATCGCACGGCCCAGCGCCACACGCACCACGCTGGTCAGCTCCTGCGGATCGCTCTGCACCGGCGCATGTTCCGCCAGCGTTTCGATAATGGTGCGCATATCGCGAATCGACACGCGCTCCACCAGCAAATTCTGCAGCACCTTGTGCAGGGTGGTCAGCGAGATCACACCCGGCACCAGATCTTCGGTCAGCTTCGGCATCTCCTGCGTCACACGATCCAGCAACTGTTGCGCTTCCTGACGGCCAAACAGCTCGCTGGCAAACTGACCAATCAGATGGTTAAGGTGAGTCGCTACCACCGTACTGGCTTCGACTACGGTAAAGCCCTGAATCTGCGCCTGCTCTTTCAGTGCGCTGTCAATCCAGACCGCCGCCAGACCAAAAGCGGGATCGACGGTCGCTTCGCCCGGCAGACTGCCTGCAGCCGTGCCAGGGTTAATCGCCATCCAGCGGCCGGGATAAGCGTCACCGCTCCCTATCTCCACCCCTTTCATCAGGATGCGGTAGCGTGCAGGTGGCAGTTCCATGTTGTCGCGGATATGCACTACCGGCGGCAGGAAACCGACATCCTGCGCGACTTTCTTACGAATACTGCGGATACGTCCCAGCAGCTCACCGTTTTGCTGATGATCGACCATCGGAATCAGGCGATAGCCCACTTCCATGCCCAGCGTATCTTCCAGATGCACATCGGTCCACGACGCTTCAGTGGCGGCGGGCGTATCCGCCGTTTTGCTGATGCTGCCCGTGACTTCGACTTTCTTTTTCGGCAGCATTTCGCGGCCACGCAGCCACCAGGCCAGACCCAGTAAGGCGGCGGTGAACAGCAGGAAAACGAAGTTAGGCATACCAGGCACCAGACCCAGCAAGCCAATTACCCCGGCGCTGAGCATCAGCACGCGGGGATCTTTGAACAGCTGGGTTACCATCTGTTCGCCCACATCCTGATCGGTGGCAACGCGCGTCACGATAACACCGGCTGCGGTGGAGATAACCAGCGCCGGGATCTGTGCAACCAGACCATCACCGATGGTCAGTAGCGTATAGGTCTCTGCGGCGTGCCCCACATCCATACCGTGTTGCACCACGCCCACCAGCAGGCCGCCGATGACGTTGATCACCATGATCATGATACCGGCGACGGCATCACCACGAACGAACTTACTCGCACCGTCCATCGAACCGTAGAAGTCCGCTTCCTGGGTCACTTCGGCACGGCGGCGTTTGGCGTCATCTTCACCAATCAAACCGGCGTTGAGGTCGGCATCGATCGCCATCTGCTTACCGGGCATCCCGTCCAGCACGAAGCGCGCGCCCACTTCGGCGATACGACCGGCACCCTTGGTGATAACCATAAAGTTTATGATTACCAGGATGATAAACACCACGATACCGATGGCGAAGTTACCGCCCACCAGGAAGTGACCGAATGCTTCAACCACCTGTCCGGCCGCGGCCGCTCCCGTATGCCCTTCCATCAGGATGATACGGGTTGAGGCCACGTTCAGCGCCAGACGCAGCAAGGTAGAGAACAGCAGAATGGTCGGGAACGCCGCAAACTCCAGGGTCCGCTGGGTGAACATCGACACCAGCAGGATCATGATTGACAGCGCAATGTTAAAGGTGAACAGCAGATCCAGGATGAACGGCGGTAACGGCAGAACCATCATCGACAGGATCATCAGGATCAGTACCGGCCCAGCCAGCACCTGCCACTGCATATCTTTAAAGTTGCCCGGTAAACGTAATTTTGCGGCCAGGTTATTAGCCATCGTTTTTGCTCTCTCCTGCAAAGTCCATCTCTGCCGGAACCGGCAGGTTTTTTGGTTTGGTTGGGATCAGGCCGCCTTCACGCTTCCAGCGACGCGACTGCCAGACCCACGCCAGCACCTCGGCCACAGCAGCATAGAGCGCGCCGGGGATGTGCTGACCAATTTCAGTGTGACGGTATAACGCACGCGCCAGCGGCGGTGCTTCCAGAACCGGGATGCGATGTTCGGCAGCCAGTTCACGAATTCTCAGGGCGATCTCGCCGGCGCCCTTAGCCACAACCTTCGGCGCACTCATCTTCTTCTCGTTGTACTGCAATGCCACCGAGTAGTGTGTCGGGTTGGTGACGATGACATCGGCTTTAGGTACATCCGCCATCATTCTGCGTCGCGCGGCGGCCCGCATCTGCTGACGGATGCGTCCTTTAACATGCGGGTCACCTTCCTGCTGCTTATGCTCGTCGCGGATCTCCTGCATCGACATCTTCAGCTTTTTAAAGTGGCTGTAAAGCTGCCAGAAGACGTCATACCCCACCATCGGGATCAGCCCCAGCATCACCAGCGAACTACAGATCGCGATCATCTCCATGCCGTGAATCAGCGCCGTCACCGGTGGTTCGCTAATCAACCGCAGCATCTCGGGCCAGTGGCTCCAGATGTACCACCAGCCTACCGAGCCGACCAGAATGGTTTTGAGGATACCTTTAAACAGTTCGGTCCAGGCCTGGGCCGCGAACATCCGCTTGAAACCGGCCATCGGGCTGAGCTTTTTCAGGTCGAACTTGATCGATTTACCGCTGAACACGATACCGCCCAGCAGCATGGGGGCGGCAATCGCCACCAGCACCAGACCGCCCATCAGCGGCAGTAGCGCCATCAGCGCCTGTGTGATCAGGCTGCCGATGTGGCTGACGATAATTTTGTCATCCCTGACCATGCCGTGATCAAAACGGAGTCCGGTGGCGACCATTGCCGCCAGCCGATGCGCCATCATGTTGCCGCCCATCCACAGAATCATGATGCCGGCCAACAGCATCAGTAATGACGTCAGTTCGCGCGAACGCGGAATCTGGCCCTCTTCACGCGCTTTCTCAAGTCGGTGGGCCGTGGGCGATTCTGTTTTGTCTTCGTCGCTATCTTCAGCCACGACAAACCTCGGTTGGCAGGAATTCTGAGCATAGGATGCCAAATCTGGCTTAAGTTAAAGCGGAGATAAGATAGGAAAAAGAGGCGTTCTTTCGGGGATGAGTCTGACAATGTGGAACGGGGCCACCCGAAGGTGACCCTTTTTTTATCCACTGCAGCCCTTTCACCCGCCGACAGGCGGGCGAAACCGGGTTAAAATCCTAAGCTGTCCAGCAGGTCATCAACCTGGTCCTGGTTCGCGACCACGCCCGGTGCATCGGTGTGGATCTGTGGCCCATTCAGCAGGCTGGTGCCTTCCTGACGCTTCTCAGCGCTGACTTCTGGCATGTTCTCCAGCAGCACCATTAACAGCTGGCGCTCAATTTCCTGAATCACATCCATCATGCGTTTGATCACCTGACCGGTCAGGTCCTGGAAATCCTGCGCCATCATGATTTCAAGCAGTTGCTTGTTAGTAAAGGCGGTGTGCTCTGGCACGGCGGCGAGGAATTCGCGCGTATCCGTCACCAACTCCCGCGCGTCGCCCAGTTCAATCGGGTTCTCAAACCACTCATCCCAGCGCCCTTTCAGCTGGGTTGCCCCGGCATCCATCTTATCCTGATGGGGTTGGGCTGCTTCAACACAGTTCAATGCACGGTCGGCGGCCTGTGCCGTCATCTGTACAACATAATCCAGACGATCGCGGGCATCAGGAATGGCTTCTGCCGCATCGGCAATGGCTTTATCCAGCCCCAGCTCGCGCAGACTGTCGCGCAGCATGCGCGTCAGAGAGCCAATTCGTGAAATGATGTCGTGTGCCGCGGCATCCTCAGTTGGTTTCGGAAAGTCGCTCATCACATCCCCTTACATACCCAGTTTTTCAAAAATTTTACCCAGCTTCTCTTCCAGGGTCGCTGCGGTGAATGGCTTCACCACATAGCCGCTGGCTCCCGCCTGGGCGGCGGCGATGATGTTTTCTTTCTTCGCTTCCGCGGTCACCATCAACACTGGCAGCGAACTCATTGCCGCGTCGGCACGAATGGTCTGCAACAGTTGCAGGCCATCCATGTTTGGCATGTTCCAGTCGGAAATCACGAAGTCGAAACCACCCGCTTTCAGTTTGCCGAGAGCGTCGACACCATCTTCCGCTTCTTCAACGTTATTGAAGCCCAGCTCTTTCAGCAGGTTACGCACAATACGACGCATCGTATTGAAGTCGTCTACTACCAAAAAGCGCATGTTTTTATCAGCCATATCTACTCCTGAGTTGTCTCGCCCGGCGGGACGGGCCTGTTAAATACGCAATGCCTGTCCGGCGCTAATTTTCGCCAGCATGTGCTGGCTGATGTTGCTTAAATCCACGACTTCGCTCACGCCGCCTGTGGCAATGGCCTCACGTGGCATGCCAAATACCACACAACTGGCTTCGTTCTGGGCGATAGTCCAGGCGCCTGCCCGGTGCATTTCCAGCATCCCGGCCGCGCCGTCGTTGCCCATTCCGGTGAGAATCACCCCCACCGCATTTCGTCCGGCGTTAATCGCCACCGATTTAAACAGCACATCCACAGACGGTTTATGCCGGTTAACCGGTGGCCCTTCATTCAGTTTCACCACATAGTTGGCGCCACTTCGGCTCAGCTCCATGTGCATTGCACCTGGTGCAATGTAGGCGTGCCCCGGCAGAATACGCTCACCATCTTCAGCCTCTTTCACCGTGATCTGACACAGCTTATTCAGGCGCTCGGCAAAGGAGCGGGTAAAGCCTGGCGGCATATGCTGAGTAATCAGCAGCGCCGGGCTGGTCGCCGGTAATGGCTGCAGCACATGGCGAATCGCCTCCGTGCCGCCGGTTGAGGAGCCAATCGCAATCAGCTTCTCGCTGCTCAGCAGCGGCCCCGCTTTCAGCACGGCGGGTACCGGCATGGCTGCGCGGTTGTGCAGTCGGGCGCGGGCAGCCGCGCGGATTTTGTCGCCAATCATCTGGCTGTAAGCCAGCATCCCTTCACGGATGCCGAGCTGCGGCTTGGTAACGAAATCCACCGCACCCAGCTCCAGCGCCCGCAGGGTTATTTCGGAGCCTTTCCCGGTCAGCGACGAAACCATCACCACCGGCATTGGCCGTAACCGCATCAGTTTTTCCAGGAAATCGAGGCCATCCATGCGCGGCATTTCCACATCCAGCGTCAGTACCTGCGGATTGAACTGCTTGATCAAATCGCGGGCGACCAGTGGATCGGGCGCCGTAGCGACCATCTCCATATCCGGATGGCTGTTGATGATTTCTGTCATCAACTGCCGCATCAGCGCAGAGTCATCTACGCACATCACGGTGATTTTGCTCATCATCTTTCCTTCGTCAGTCCATAGACGGTTTGCCCACGCAGCCAGAATTCTTTACTGATCTGACTGAAGTTTTCTGAGTGACCGGCGAACAGAATGCCGCCCGGCTTCAGCAGCGGGACAAACCGACGCAGAATCTTCTCCTGCGTCTCTTTATCGAAATAGATCATCACATTGCGACAGAAAATGGCGTCGAACTGGCCCGGCAGTGCCCAGTCGTTGGCCAGCAGGTTAAGCTGCGCGTAAGTGACCATACCGGTCAACTCGGGACGTGCCCGCACCATACCGGCATGAGGACCCGTACCGCGCAGGAAGAAACGTTGCATTTGCGCTGGTGACAGCGTGCGCAACTCCTCCTGGCGATACACACCCGCCACCGCTTTTTCCAGCACCTGGGTGTCGATATCACTGGCATGAACCTGGAACTTGCCCTGGCCGGCACCCAGCGTCTCCGCCAGCGTCATGGCGATGGAGTAGGGTTCTTCGCCGGTTGACGCTGCGGTACTCCAGACGCTGAAGTTGCCCTGTCGCTTACGCGCATGCTCCGCCAGAATCGGGAAGTGATGCGCTTCGCGGAAGAACGCTGTCAGGTTGGTGGTCAGGGCGTTGATAAACGCCTGCCACTCGGCACTGTTCGGATCGGACTCCAGCAGCGCCAGGTAACGACCGAAATCATCGATATTCAGCGTGCGCAGGCGACGAACCAGACGGTTGTAAACCATCTCACGCTTGTGATCGGCCAGTACGATACCGGCACGCTGATAGATCAGCTGGCTGATACGGCGAAAATGCGTGTCGGAGAGCGGTAACCGCTGCACCATCTGCGACAGCAGCGTTGTCGTCTCATTTTGATCTAAAATCGTCGATTTTTTCATCTCTGCACCTGGCCCGAACGGAATACATTAACTGTCTGCTGCGATGCCCGGCGACTCAACGGCGGCCGGGCCACGGGCGATTAAAAGGTTTCCCAGTTGTCGTTGCTGCGTGAAGCAGACGGACGACCAACGGCTAACGGTGCATCTAACTGGAGAGTTTTTGTCGCCGTTGTCTTGTTAACGGCCTGAGCGACAAATTCTTTACCAATATTGAACACGGATACCGCTTGTTTTAAGTGACTGGCCTGATCTTCCAGCGCGGCAGCCGCTGCCGCAGACTCTTCCACCAGTGAGGCGTTCTGCTGCGTCACGCGATCCATCTCTGTCACCGCAAGGCCCACCTGGTCGATGCCACGACTCTGCTCGTCTGAGGCTGAGGCGATCTCACCCATGATGTCGGTGACGCGGGTAACCGCGCTGACGATGTTGCTCATGGTATCGCCCGCGCTCTCTACCAGCACCGAGCCGGTATTAACACGGCTTACCGAATCTTCAATCAGACCTTTAATCTCTTTAGCGGCCTGGGCGCTGCGCTGCGCCAGGCTGCGCACCTCACCGGCCACCACCGCAAAGCCGCGACCCTGTTCACCGGCCCGCGCCGCTTCAACCGCCGCATTCAGCGCCAGGATGTTGGTCTGGAAGGCAATGCCATCAATCACGCTGGTGATGTCGGCAATCTTCTTCGAACTGCCGGCAATCTCTTTCATGGTGGTCACCACGTTATCCACCACTTTACCGCCCTGCTGCGCGGTTTCAGAGGCAGTCAGCGCCAGCTTCGACGCCTGACGGGCGTTCTCGGCGTTCTGCTTCACGGTCGCGGTGAGTTGCTCCATGCTGGCCGCGGTCTGCTCCAGCGAAGCAGCCTGCTGTTCGGTACGCGAAGAGAGATCGTTGTTGCCAGTGGCGATTTCGCTGGCACCGGTATAGATGGCGTCAGAGCCATCACGCACGGCGCGAACAGTGCGCACCAGCTCCTGCTGCATGTGCTGCAGTGACGTCAACAACTCACCGATTTCGTTACGAACGTTAATCTCTACCGGCTGGGTCAGATCGCCCCGCGCGATGTGCTGGATATGCTCAATACTCTGGCGCAGCGGACGGATCAGCACGGAGCGCATCACGTTCCACACCAGAATGATCATCAGCAACGTTACCGCCAGCGTGGTGGTGACAATGGTGATAGAGCGGATATAAGCCTGATGGTTGGCTTCCACGCCCTGCTGTGACAGCACCTGATTGTTCTCCAGCCAGGCGTTGTAATCTTTCTGGAATTTATCCTGATAGCTCTGGGTCGGCTGATCGACAAAACCTTTAAAGTTACCGGTGGTGAAGAACACCATCAGTTCCGCAAGGGCGTCGTGGTAGGCCTTGTAGTTTGCCTGTAACGCCACAACGTTCTCAGCCGTTTTGCCCTCTTCTGACAGGTTGGCATTGAACTGCTCGTAGCTCACTTCAGCCTGCTTCAGCTCCTGGCCCGCCAGGGCCACCAGCTCTTTCACGCTGGCACCTGAACCCGACATCTGGGCATCCTGCAGAAAACGAATACCGGCGCGATTTAGGGTATTGCGCGCCTGAACCAACGAAACCCATGAGGTGCTCATTGCCTGTTGCAGGGTATTCAGGCGCTGGTTGTAGGCAAAATTCTCTTTATCTGAACTGACAGTTTTGAAAAACATTCCCCCGGAAAACAGCTGCAGCAGCGCAAACAACGCCAGCACACACAGCAGGCCGGAAACGACGCGTACTCGACTAAACATAAACACCTCATTGGTTGGCGATTCGTGTTTATTTATCGGCGGAGTCGGAGGGAACTTTATGCATGGCAGCGGCTATAAGCCGCCACCAGGGTGTAAGACGGCAAAATCAGGCGCGGGAGATTTTGAAAACGGAGACAGCCTGAGTCAGCGCGCTGGCCTGCTGCTCCAGTGCGGCGGCGGCGGCGGCGGACTCCTCAACCAGTGAGGCGTTCTGCTGGGTCACGCGATCCATTTCAGTGACGGCCAGACCGACCTGCTCAATACCGCGGCTCTGCTCATCAGAAGCTGACGCGATTTCACCCATGATGTCGGTAACGCGGGTCACGGCACCCACAATCTCATTCATGGTGCTGCCGGCGCTTTCAACCTGCAATGAACCGCTGTTTACGCGCGACACGGAGTCTTCAATCAGGCCTTTGATCTCTTTGGCAGCCTGGGCGCTGCGCTGCGCCAGGCTGCGCACTTCACCGGCTACCACCGCAAAACCGCGACCCTGTTCACCGGCACGCGCCGCTTCAACCGCCGCATTCAGCGCCAGGATGTTGGTCTGGAAGGCGATACCGTCGATCACGCTGATGATGTCAGCAATTTTCTTCGAGCTGCCAGCGATCTCTTTCATGGTGGTGACGACGCCATGCACCACTTTACCGCCCTGCTGCGCGGTTTCGGAGGCGGTCAGCGCCAGCTGCGACGCCTGACGGGCGTTGTCAGCATTCTGCTTCACCGTGGCGGTGAGTTGCTCCATGCTGGCCGCGGTCTGCTCCAGCGAGGCGGCTTGCTCTTCCGTGCGGGCCGAAAGGTCGTTGTTTCCGGCAGCAATTTCGCTGGCACCGGTGAAGATGGCATCAGAGCCGTCACGTACATTACCCACGGTCATCACCAGCGACTGCTGCATCTCATGGATGCCGGCGGCCAGCTGACTCATCTCATTCCGCCCCTCAACCTTAATTGACTGGGTCAAGTCGCCAGAAGCGATAGCGCGAATTTGTGCCAGCAGCTGTTGCAACGGCTGAATCAGCACCTGACGCAGGCCAAACCAGCAGGCCAGAATCACCGCGATCACCGTGACGCCAATAATAACAAGCAGCCACATCATCTGAGTAAAGGCTTTTTGGTTCTGCGTCATGCCCTGATCGGAAAGCGCGGTCTGGCGTGCACGCCAGTCACCGTAGCTACCCTGCATGGCGACCTGCTTCTGCTCGATGTTCTGTTTGAACATCCCTTCAAGGTCGCGTGCCTGCAGGCTTTTCACCATCGCTTTCAATCCATTATTATATTGAGCGTAATCCGCTTCAAGTTTGTCCCGTAGCGTCTCTTCAAGGCCCGGCGTGGCGGGCTGGTCGTAATAGACTGTAAAGTGACGATCGGCTTCAGCCAGTTGGACGTTGGCTTTATTCATCAGGTCATCAAGCTGACCGCCATTCATCTGCGAGGCCATGCTGGTCTGCAACCGCAGCATGGCGCGATTCAGCGTGGTACGGCTGTTGTTCAGGGCGATATAGGCATCTGTCATCGACGTAACGTTACGATTGGAAATCTGCGACAGCGCAAAAGCGTCTTTATCATTGTTAAGCGCTGACCAGAACAGGCTGCCAGAAAGCAACTGGATCGCGCCAAAGATAACCAGTACTGCGATTAAACTGGTCACCACTTTTATTTTTTTTAACATCTTGTTCCCCTGCAGGTTGATTAAGGTCCAGCGGCTATATCGGCGATAGAGTGGTATTAATTAACGCTTTCCGACGCTTTCCAGAAAAGAATTGGCTTTTGTAATTATTCTTATCAGCAAGGCGGTTGAATTTGAGTTTACGCAGAGGCGTTGCGGAGGGTGCTGCGCATCCCGCAGGATGCGCAGGGTAATATCAGAAAGTTTCCCAATGCGTATCACTGACCGGTGCTGTCAGGGCTTTGCGCGGTGCCTGCGCCGCCGTACCGGGCGCGGCAATCGGCAAATGCTTTGTCAGCGTCTGCTGTAAGGCGCCGCGGGTGATTCTGAAGACTGACACGGCCTGGCTTAACCGGCTGGCCTGATCTTCCAGCGAGGCAGCGGCCGCAGCGGACTCTTCCACCAGCGAAGCGTTCTGCTGGGTGACGCGATCCATCTCGGTTACTGCCTGCCCGACCTGATCGATACCGCGACTCTGCTCATCCGACGCCGAGGCGATTTCACCCATGATGTCGGTAACGCGCGTGACCGCACTGACGATATCGCTCATGGTTTCCCCGGCGGTGCCGACCAGTTGCGAACCGATATCGACCCGGCTCACCGATTCATCAATCAACCCTTTGATCTCTTTTGCCGCCTGGGCGCTGCGCTGTGCCAGATTACGCACTTCGCCGGCAACCACGGCAAAACCGCGCCCCTGCTCCCCGGCGCGAGCCGCTTCAACGGCGGCGTTAAGCGCCAGGATATTGGTCTGGAATGCGATGCCATCAATCACGCTGGTGATATCGGCAATCTTCTTCGAGCTGCCGGCGATTTCGCTCATGGTTTTCACCACGCCAGCCACCACACTGCCCCCTTTTTGCGCGGTTTCTGACGCGCTAAGCGCCAGCTGTGACGCCTGGCGAGCATTTTCGGCGTTCTGTTTCACCGTGGCGGTGAGCTGCTCCATACTGGCTGCAGTCTGCTCCAGTGAAGCAGCCTGCTGTTCAGTGCGGGCAGAAAGGTCATTGTTTCCGGCAGAGATCTCACTGGCACCGGTGAAAATCGCATCCGATCCGTCACGCACATGGGTCACGGTCCGTACCAGCGACTGCTGCATATCATGCAGGCTGGCAGCGAGCTGCGTCATCTCATTGCGCCCTTCCACTACGATCGGCTGGGTTAAATCGCCCTGGGCAATATGCTGAATGTGAGTAATGCTGGTGTTCAGCGGCGTCATCACAATTCTGCGCAGGCCAAACCAGCAGAGCACAATCACCGCCAGTACGACGGCCATGATGCTGGCCAGTATCCAGAGTATGCGGTTATAGGCAGCACTGTTTTCTGCTACACCCTGTGATGAGAGCCGGTTCTGATCGGCACGCCAGTCCCGATAGAGCGAGAGAAAGGCACTCTGGCTCGGCGCGACAGGGGCTTTAGCCGCCGCAATCAGATCATTAGCCTGCAGCGCGGTCTGTAACGCATTCAGTGCACCGGCATAGGCGTTGAAGCGCTGATCAAGCTGATCATTCAACCGGGCATCCTGTCCTGGGGTGTCGGGAATCGCTTTAAATTCTTTATAGAAGCTCTCAGCCCCCTGCTGGAAACCTTTACTATCATCAAACAGCCCAGCGATATCGGCCGTTTTATTCTCCAGTTTGCTGGTAGCAACACGCAGTTGGATACGGGTCAGCAACACCCGGCTCTGATTAAGGCTCATATAGGCGTCATTCAGCGCTTGCGTGTTTTGCATCGCCAACTGCGACACAGCGAAGCTCTGTTTATCGTGGCTTAGTGCAGAGTAGAAAATGGAACCAGTGAAGGCCTGTAATAGCCCAAACACCAGCAACACCAGGACCAGGCTGGTGCCAACACGGATTTTCGTTAACATGAGTAACCCTGAATAAAGTAGGCAATTAAAAGTGACAGAGGGATTATCGGCAGGCGGCAGCGGTAAATTAGGGCGGGATGAGGCTTTATTATCTGAATTTAAAGGGATTGTTACTGATAGTGACAATCACGGGCCAGCCATAACCGGCCCGTGATAATAGAATTACGCGCTACGCAGGTTATCTACCAGCGCCATCTCGTCGCTGCTCAGCAGCTTCTCAATGTCGACCAGTATCAGCATGCGGTCGCCCAGCGCACCCAGACCGGTCAGGTACTCGGTAGACATGGTCACAGCGAACTCCGGCGAAGGGCGGATCTGATCCTGGGTCAGCGACAGCACATCAGAGACGCCGTCAACCACAATACCGACCACGCGATTTTCCAGATTCAGCACGATGACCACGGTGTTTTCATTGTACTCGACATCGGGCTGCGCAAACTTCACGCGCAGATCGATAATCGGCACGATAACGCCGCGCAGGTTAGTCACGCCGCGGATGAATTCAGGCGTATTCGCAATACGTGTTACCTGATCGTAACCGCGAATTTCCTGAACTTTGAGGATATCGATGCCGTACTCTTCGTCGCCCAGCGTGAAGACCAGAAACTCCTGACCCACAGTTTCGTCAGCGATTTTTGTCACGGTTGCCATTCCATTCATGTTATTTACCCTTTCGTTATCAATCAGGCGGCAGCGCCAGCCACACGTTTTTCACGGTTAAGTGATTGCAGTGCTGAAACATCAACAATCAGCGCCACGCTACCATCG
>Ga0209067_10000149_pt1 | contig 48777 bp, 40 predicted proteins | sample ColStrG_CSR_2013_FD_187199 | JGI IMG/M metagenome (GOLD analysis project Ga0209067, IMG submission 187199) | Freshwater sediment microbial communities in response to fracking from Pennsylvania, USA - Cold Stream Run_MetaG_CSR_2013 (SPAdes)... | ecosystem: Environmental > Aquatic > Freshwater >... | reverse complement strand
GTTTATCTCCAAGAAATAAAACAGGGTTAAAAATTCTTGAAAAGTTAATAAAATTGTTATCTATCAATTCATTTACCAATAATTATTTAGGGTTAAAAATTGCTTTTAACATAAAATAATTTGATTAAATAAATAAGAAGGAAAATAATTTACTTCCTTCTAGGATCATATAGGGTTTATTTAGAGTTTGTGAGCAAATTCCCTATACTGCCAGTTTGTCTTTATTGGTTTTGTTAAGGAGGTCTTTATGAGAACATAGTATAAAACGACCCTAGAATAGGATAGTAACCGATTTATATCCAAGGGCCTGGAAAATTGGGTTTAATACGATTTTTGCATTATTCCGGGTTTGATCCAGGATATCGGATTTGATAACAGAAGCTTCCAATTGTTTTTCGGCATCCTTATACGCATCATCTACCAGGGCAGCTTCATCCCAGAATGCATATTGGGTACTATATACCCTGGACTCTTTATGATTAATTTTTACATAACAGACCTCCGGTTTGGGTAATTGGATTCGAAGACTATCACCATGTATCTCTATATTCTTTTTCTCCAAATGGCTAAGGTCTATACAGCCCACTGCTTCGCCTCCAACCAATAATAATGCGGAAGGGTCTGGTAGCCATTGCCTGGTCATTTTATGTTCTACAATCTCTTTTAAATGATATTTAACCAGCTCTAACTTTCCCATGCTCTCTATTCGGGTTATTAAAATGGTTTCTTTGTCCTCTTTAGGGCTTAGGCTCAATTTTCCTGTTAAAAATAGGGTTACCAAAACCGCCAAAAAAATCCATGGCAGAATAATCCAGGCCCACGGAGTCTGGGGCCGGCCCGAACCAAATAATGACCATTTTTTTGGTACTGGATTTTGAATTGGGTTTGGATCTGGAATTGGCGTTGAATTGCCCATAAGAATGTGGTAATTATTCCTAAAAATAAGGCATTAAATTGAATTGAATTTTTAAAATCTAAGGAATTCCCTGGTTAGAAAACCTCTCCCAGGTTCACCCATACATTACCCTTTTGGTCTGAACCAGAAAATCCATAATCTACACAAAGGTTTGTTCCAGAATGCTTATTGATTTTTAACCGGATGCCCGCTCCGTATCCTGGAAATAATTTATTATAGGTTGCCGAAAGATCCGGTGAAAATGTTTCCAGGTTTAGGAATGCCACTCCCCCTAATAATCCATTTCTTGTGATATTGAATCGGTACTCACTTTCCTGGTAATACATACGTTTCCCTCTGTATCGCCCCTGATTTATTCCTCTTCCGGAATTATACTGGTCATCCCAACCTGTACTGGGTAATAGTAAATAGGGAGCGGATCCACCGGTTACAAACCAACCTAAAGTCCAAAAGGACAATACATTTTGAGACCTTGCGGGAAAACGAATATAGGTCCTGGCATCTAGTTGTAAAATTTGATTATTATGATTGCTTCCCAAGGCCTGAAAATTTGATCTAAATGTTGCAGATGCATAAATGCCCTGCTTAGGATTTATAGAATTCAGTCTTGAATCAAAAACAAATTTGAATGAAGGTCCCGAGGCTAATTCCTCGCTTCCCAACCGATAATCCACAATTCTATTAATAGTTTTAGATAATGAATCGGTTACACGGATATTCCAATAGGCATCAAGGTAATAGCCTATTCCTAAATAAAGGTTATTTGCAATACAGCGCATTAAACTTTGATGCAGTTTAACCCCATTAAAATTCAGGTTCACGCCCAAATCTGGATCTACTCGACCCCCTAAGCCGTAAATAGCCGATGGGTAACTTAGAAACCGAAAATCGGTAATCCAGTTATAGGTATTGTTTTTGGTCCAAATGCTTGCCGTAACGGGGAAGATTATTTGTTGGTATTGGGAATAGGTTAGACTGGTTTGGATATTGGAAATTTTTGAATCGGGCTTATTATCGGTATAATAAGCCGCATTGGCACTTATTAATACAGCAAAACCGGTTGGCTCACTATAGCCTATGGCAGGCACGAAGGAATAATGTTTTTTGGTGAATTTAACGTCTGTAGTATCTTCCAGATAGGGTTTATGTGGCTGAAATAAATCATGGGTGAATTCTTTCATATCCTTCTCTACGATTCGCTTTACCGGTTTAGATTTTGTGGTATCGAAGTATTTGGGAAGCATGAATTTTTGACCCTCGGCTAATAATTTATCATGCTCCTGAACCAATGCTAAAGTATCTAAGCTGCCCTGGGTCTTATTTAAACCTTTTTGAGCCAAGGCATGACCAAATAAAAAAAGGAAGGAAATAAATATCCAATAAAAATTTCCTGTTAGCCCCTTCCTGGGTTTTTGCATAAAATAAATTGACAATTCAAATTAAACAATCTTGGACTAAACAGAATTGGAAAAGTTTATATTAAATAAAAACATTAATACATGAAAAGGTGCCACTTAGTTTCAGGTACAAAAAAAAATCGGACCCGTCCGGTCCGATTTCATAATTGAAACACTAAAAAACTAATATAATAACTAAAATAAGCAATAATTATTTTCCTGCTTCTTCAGAACTTTCTTGTGATGGATTTTCTTCCGATGCAGCCACCACTTTTTTCGACTTTTTAGGGGCTGTTTCCTTTACTTCATTTTCTACCATAGTTTCCTGAACAGGGGTATGTATAGCCTCCGTTGCCAATGATTCAGTAAGAACTTCTTCTGAAGTAGCCTCCTCAACTTTTGTTTTCACTTTCTTTTCTGTCTTTGGGGCTTCAACCAGGGTTTCTGCCACAGACTTACCTGTTGCTTCCTCCTTGGCCGATACTTTCGTCAGTTCTACATGACCGAATTTTGCTGCATAAGCTTCTTCCGATAGGATAGATACATAGGATTTATTATCTACTCTTTTTTTGAATACGACCCTTCCGTCTACCAGTGCAAATAAGGTATGGTCTTTACCAATACCTACACCTGCTTCCGGATGGTGTTTGGTGCCTCTTTGACGAACGATTATATTTCCGGCAATGGCTTTTTGACCACCATATAATTTAATACCTAATCGCTTGCTATGGGATTCTCTTCCGTTTCTGGAACTTCCTGCCCCTTTTTTATGTGCCATGCTTTCTTTTTCGACTAAACAGTGATGGATTCAATTTGAATTTTAGTAAAGGATTGTCTATGTCCGTTCTTTTTACGGTATCCTTTTCTTCTTTTCTTCTTGAAAATAATTACTTTTTCTCCTTTTAAATGAGACAAAACCTTTGCAGAAACTTTTGAACCTTTCACTACGGGTGAGCCCACAGTGATTTTTCCATCCTGATCTACTAATAGTACATTGTCAAATTCAATACTAGCGCCCTCCTCTTGTGGTAATCTATGCACAAAGAGAAACTGGTCTTTTGCCACCTTAAATTGCTGGCCAGCTATATTTACTATTGCGTACATGAAAATTATTTTAAATGAGGGGCAAAATTATGAAAAATAAAGGTTTAATTCAATAAGGACCAAAAATTTATTTTAAATAAAACAGAACTCTCCTAAACTATAATAATGGGAAACCTGGGCCTTTTTAATTTATTTTTTTATGTCCTGATCTGCCTGGGCACCGATTAATCGACATAATTCTTCCATTCTTCCATCGAGGGTTATATCGGCAAAATAATTTTTCTGCCACCAAACCGTTTTACTGGCCCTTTGATAATCAGCCTTAATATATACCAGGGTAACATCGGCCCTGTGTTTTTGGGTAGAATCCCCAGCCACTAAGGGCATATCCCAGAATAAAATATCCCTCATTTTTTCATGAATCTCTTTTAAGGATGCTTTGTTCATATCCATATGGGCATGAACCAGGGAATCTTTTCGGTTATAATAGGTATATTCTCCGGTCTGAGAATTGATTAGGGTCCTTAATTTCCCATTTCTATAGGTACGGTATTCCAGTTTCGTAAACTGATCGTATCGAAAGGGGGCATGATGAATTAAGGTAGTATAATAGTATATGCAGTAAACTATAAAAGGAACTACAATACTAAATACAACAAATAATTTCCTTCTATCGGTCAAAATATCCTTCCAGGGATTCTGATCGTCTAGTTTTTCATTTTCCATTCTTTTTAATTTTTTAAGGCCATTTCCCTGTCAAATTCTTTTTCAGAACGGGCAATTACTACCGTAGCCAGGCAATTCCCCAATACACTAAGCCCAGTTCTTCCCATATCTAAAATGCCATCAATTCCAAATAATATAAATAGGGGCCAGGTTTCAAGACCAAAAGAGGCGGTCATACCCGTTAAAATGGCAAAACTTGCACGAGGAATCCCCGCCACCCCTTTACTGGCCAACATCAGGGTTAAAACCATTACTAATTCCTGATTAAGGCTTAAGCTTTTTCCCGTAGCCTGGGCTATAAAAATACTCGCAATAGCCAAATAAATGGTGCTTCCTTCCAAATTAAAGCTATAGCCTGTAGGAAGTACAAAGGAAACGATATGTCGGGGTACACCAAATTTTTCCATGGCCGTCATAGCTTTGGGTAAAGCAGCTTCTGAACTGGCAGTGGCAAAGGCCAGGGATACGGGTTCAGAAACGGTTCTAATAAAAGGGAATATTGGAATTTTATAGAGGTATATTATGGGTAGAAGAATCAATAGGATAAAAAGAAAAAGTGCGGTATAAAGCGTAACCACTAAAACCAATAAATGATTTAATATATCTAAGCCCATGCCGGCCACCGTATAGGCAATGGCAGATCCTACCGCCAAAGGAGCCAGGTACATTACCAGGCCAGTAAACCGAAACATAACCTCCGAAAGAGAATGGCTAAATTCCAGCATAGGCTTTTTAATAGGTAGGGGTAACTGGGCTAAGCCTATGCCAAAAAATATACTGAATACAACCACCTGCAAAATTTGTCCTTCGGCAATAGATTTAGCAATATTTTCCGGGAAAATATGTAAAACGGTATCTTCCCACCCCATGGGTTTGGTGATTTCCGATTTTTCCATTTTAACCGGGGTAGGTATTCCATGGCCTGCCTGGGAAATATTGATACAAACCACGCCAATCAAAAGGGCAAATGTGGTTAGAATTTCGAAGTATAATATGGATTTCCATCCCATTCTTCCTACCTGTTTCAAATCGGAATGGGAAGCTATTCCATATACCAGGGTGGAAAATAATAAGGGGGCTAATAAAGTTTTTATCAGCCGGAGAAAAACCAGGCTGAGAACATGCATGGAATGAGCGATTTCAGGGAAATCAAATCCAATCTGAATACCTAAAATAAGACTTATCCATATCCATGTGCCTAGTTTTCTATGCATCAGGCCAAATCCAAATAAAAAGAGGGAACCGGTAATTCTCAAGATCAAAAGGACTTGGAAAACTCCCAGGATACTATTTTTAGGTAGAAAGGCAAGGCATAAAAAAGATATTAATAATAGACTAATACCTGAAAGGAAGAGGGCGGATTTTACGAACGAATTGGTTTTCAATCCCGTTTATTTTAAAATTTTTAGCACTTTTTTAAGGTCTTCCGGGGTATCGATAGCCTGGGTTTCAATATCTGTTTTCCTTACCGTAATCGTAATCCCATTTTGAAGCCAACGCAATTGCTCGAGAGATTCGGCTAATTCTAAAGGAGAAGGTTTCAGGGAGCGGATAGTCTCAAGAATGTCCTTTCTATATCCATATATACCTATATGCTTGGAATAGGGATAACTGGAAATCCATTCTCCTTTATTCTTACCCCTAAAAAAAGGAATAGGGGATCGGCTAAAGTATATGGCCCTTGCGAAATTATCAAATACTACCTTCACAATATTTTCATTGAATAATTCCTCTCCATCTTCAATTTTTTTAATCAAGGTGGCCACCTCCACTACCGGGTCTTCGAAGCAAGCAGCTACTTTATCAATTTGACTCGGATCAATAAGGGGTTCATCTCCCTGAATATTAATGATGGCTTTCATTTCAGGGAAATGACGGATTACTTCCGTACAACGATCCGTTCCTGATTTATGATCCATGGCCGTCATCAAAGGTTGTCCTCCAAAACTATGAACATGAGCGGCTATTCGTTCATCATCGGTCGCAACCACTACTTTGGATAAGTAATTTGCCTCCAGTGCCTTTTCATAGACTCGTTGAATCATGGACTTACCTTTAATATCAATTAAAGGTTTGCCTGGGAAACGGCTGGATTGATATCGGGCAGGGATAACGCCCAGTATATTTATTTTCAATTTTCCTTTATTTAATTCGGACCAGATTAGCCCCAAGAGATTGCAATCGGGTATCGATATCCTGGTATCCCCTGTCAATTTGTTCAATATTGGAAATGGTGCTTTTTCCTTTCGCCGACAAAGCCGCAATGAGAAGGGATACTCCTGCACGAATATCGGGCGAAGACATGGAAATGCCTCGTAACATATTTTTCCTTTCCAAACCAATAATAGTAGCCCTGTGAGGATCACATAGAATAATCTGGGCCCCCATATCAATCAATTTATCCACGAAAAACAAACGACTTTCGAACATTTTCTGGTGAATAAGGACCGAGCCTTTTGCTTGTGTGGCCACCACCAGAATGATACTAAGCAAGTCAGGAGTGAATCCCGGCCAGGGGGCATCGGATATGGTTAAAATAGAACCATCAATAAAGGTATCGATTTCATAAATATCCTGCTCGGGGATAAGAATATCATCATTTTCTATGGTAAACTGAATACCCAACCTCCTGAAAACATCCGGAATCATTCCCAGGTGTTCCATTCCAACCGATTTTATACGGATTTCAGATTGGGTCATGGCAGCCAGCCCTATGAAGCTACCAATTTCTATCATATCGGGGAGGACTTTATGATGAGTACCCTTTAAATGTTTAACCCCCTCTATTCTTAATAAATTAGAGCCAATTCCAGAAATTTTGGCCCCCATTTGATTGAGCATTTTACATAACTGTTGTAAATAGGGCTCGCAGGCGGCATTGTAAATGGTGGTTTCCCCTTGGGCCAGTACGGCAGCCATTAAAATATTAGCCGTACCCGTAACAGAAGCCTCATCCAGAAGCATATAGCAGCCTCTTAGTTCGGTGGCATCAACCCGGTAAAAACTTTCATTTGGATTATAATTGAATTTGGCACCCAGTTTCTCAAATCCTATAAAGTGGGTGTCCAATCGTCTTCTTCCTATTTTATCCCCTCCTGGTCTTGGAATATAAGCTTTCCCAAATCGGGCTAATAAGGGACCTACAATCATAATAGAACCCCGTAAAGCCCCTCCCCGCTTTCGGAATTGATCAGAATGCATATAATCTAAATTTATATCATCGGCCTTGAAGGTATAGGTATCCTTATTTAACCGGTTTACTTTCACTCCGAATTCTACCAGAAGTTCTATAAGCTTTTGTACATCGATAATATCAGGGAGGTTGCTGATCGTGATCTCATCAGGACTTAAAAGTACTGCCGAAATAACCTGAAGGGCCTCATTTTTGGCTCCCTGAGGCTGAATGGTTCCCTTTAAACGGTTTCCACCGTGAATTTCAAATGCCTCCATGTAAATGGTCTTGATATAGGTTTAGTAAACTAAATATAGGAAATGGAAAATAGGATTCCAGAATTGGGAGGGTTATCAGAAGGAAAAATCAGGAAAAACGTTTCCCGTTTTGATTATTATTTCTTTTGCGGTTATTGGCACCACCGGCACCCTGATTGTTTTTCTTTCCATTATGCCGGGGATTCTGAACCCTGGGAGGTGCCCGGAATTCTACTTTGGCCAGGTTGGTATTTTCTCCTAGTTCAAGTTCTCCACCGGAAAGAATCTTTAAATCGTTAATAATGGTTTCGTCTGCCACCGTATCCTTATTCCAATTTACATAGGCCATTTTCATGAAATTAGCAATGGCTGCCACAAAAACAGATCTTCTTTCAGGATCTTCCACGTTTTTAGCTTTGGCAATCATGAGCTCGACTGTTTTTCCATAATGTTTAAAATGGATACGGTCGGCCGGGTAAGGCACTTTCTGGGGCTTGGAAATTAGAGTATCTCTTGATGGAATAGGGTAGGGAGAATCGACATCCAGTTTAAAATCTGAAATGACAAATAAATGATCCCAAAGTTTATGTTTGAAATCGGTTACATCCCGCAAATGGGGATTTAGAAATCCCATTAATTCAATAACCGCCTGGGCATACTTATTTCTTTCTTCCCGGTCTTCCAGTTTAATAATAAACTGTATCATGTTTTGAACATTCCTACCATACTCCGTTAAAAGTAATTGAGGACGGGAAGTATTATAATCGTATTCGGGGTTTTGAAGCATTTTAATTTTTTACTAGGGTGTTATACGTATTTTTGCGAATTTAAGTAAAAGTTGCTTGGTGCCCAATTGTTTAAATTCTATGGTGGCTTTAAGATTATTATCAGGCCCCTCCAGGCTTAATACGATTCCGAAGCCAAAACGTTCATGCTCAATTTCCATGCCCTCTTTTACCAAACCGGGATCGGATGGATGGAAATCGGCTGATGGAATATGGGGAACCAGCGGAGCCAGGGGCTTTTTTAGTACGGGTAATCCATTTCCGGTACGTATGGTACTCCCATTTTCCCAACCGGCCTTTTCCCTGTCAAAACTGAAGTCTGACTTTGGAGGAGCTTTTTGAAAATCCAATTCCAATAGGGAGGGGTCCATCTCATCCAGAAAGCGGCTGGGCTCGCAGCTGGTCGTAGAGCCCCATTTATACCGACTGGTGGCATAACTAAGGGTTAGTTTTTTTCTTGCCCTTGTCAGGGCTACATAGAAAAGTCGTCTTTCCTCTTCCAATTCGGCCCTATTGTTCAGGGATAATTGGGAAGGGAAAAGATTTTCTTCCATTCCTACCACATATACATTGCTGAACTCCAATCCTTTAGCAGCATGTATGGTCATCAGGGATACAGTATTGGTACCTTTCTCCTCCTCCTTCTCATCACCGGTTAATAAGGCAACCTCTTCTAAAAAGGAAGACATGGATTTATCTTCCCGGGTGCCTGAATCGCTAAATTCCTTAATACCATTTAATAATGCCTGAATATTTTCATATCGCGATAATCCTTCAATGGACTTATCATCATATAATTCCTTAAGTAAGCCCGTTTGTTTTGCAATATGCATGGATAAGTCAAAAGCATTTGCCTGGGATTCCATAACAGCAAAACTTTTAATCATGGTGGCAAAATAATCGAGGGTCTCGGCCGTTTTTCCGGCCATATAATGTCGGATATTGGCTAATATACCCCATATGGGCATTTCATTTTCCCCGGCGAGAAGGATTAATTTATCGAGGGTAGTTTTACCAATACCTCTGGCCGGATAATTAATAACCCTTTTTAAGGCCTCTTCATCGTTGGGGTTTATGGTAAGCCTGAAATAGGAAATTAAGTCCTTGATTTCTTTTCTCTGATAAAAGGATAATCCCCCAAAAATTTTATAAGGTATATTTTGCCTTCTTAAGGCTTCTTCAATAGATCTGGATTGGGCATTGGTTCTATAAAGTACCCCGAATTCCTTATAATCGAGTGATTGGTTGGCTTTATCTTCCAGAATGGATTCAGCAACCCGTTTTCCTTCTTCATTATCGGAATAGGTTCTGAGTACCCTTATTTTGGCCCCTTTCTCCTTGGTGGAAAATACTTTTTTAGGGAGTTGATTCAGGTTTTTGGCAATGATGGAATTGGCTACTTCGACAATATTTTGGGTAGATCGATAATTCTCTTCCAATTTGAAGATTTTTACATCCGGATAATCCCTTTCAAAATTCAGGATGTTTTGAATGGTAGCCCCCCGGAAAGCATAAATGCTTTGGGCATCATCTCCAACCACACAAATATTTTCATGGAGCAGGGCCAGTTTTTTCACAATTAAATATTGAGAAAAATTTGTATCCTGGTACTCATCGACCATGATAAACCGAAATTTATTTTGGTATTTATACAATACTTCCGGAAAATCCCGGAATAGGACATTGGTTTTGAACAATAAATCGTCAAAATCCATGGCTCCTGATCGAAAAAGTCGATCGGAATAGGAGCGGTAAAGCTCCGATATTTTCCCCTTTCCCATGGAGGAATCTTCCGAACGATATTTCTCACTTTGCTCATATTCCTCTACGGAGATCAGGTTGTTTTTTGCCTGGGATATTCTATGCAATACATAACCTGCGGTATACTGTTTATCGTCCAGGTTCCTTTCCTTGACCAGGGTGCGAATAAGACTTTTACTATCTTCTGTATCGTAAATGGTAAAATTTCTGGGGTAATGCAATTTATCTGCTTCCGATCGTAAAATACGGGCAAAAACAGAGTGAAAGGTTCCCATCCAAAGATTCTTTGCTTCTGGTCCGGCCAATTCGGCGATACGTTCCCGCATTTCTCTGGCTGCCTTATTGGTAAAGGTGAGGGCTAAAATGGAAAAGGGTTCTATGCCCGATCGAATTAAATGAGAAATCCTGTACACAATTACCCGGGTTTTCCCCGAGCCGGCACCGGCAATAATCATAACAGGGCCTTCGGTTTGTTCAACTGCCTGTCTTTGTGGAAGATTTAGGTCATTATGGTAATCAGCCTCCGGAGAAGTGGAATTCAAGAGCAAAAAAATTTAAGGATTTTGATACGTTCGATACAAATTTAGTTTTAATATGGATAATTGAATAAAATTCGAGGTCCATACCTTCATTTTGTACCTTCGTTTTATGAACAATAAGAGCCTCCAAAATCAATACATACAAGACCATAAACAAAACTTCCTGAACGACCTGTTTGAATTTCTTCGAATACCCTCTGTATCGGCCGATCCGACTTATAAAGATTCGGTTATCCAGGCCGCTCATTTTGTCGAGGAAGCCTTAAGTAAGGCAGGAGTGGATAAAACCGCTATATTTCCTACCCTGGGATTTCCCTTGGTCTATGCTGAAAAAATAATAAGTCCCACCTTGCCTACCATACTGGTTTATGGACATTATGATGTTCAGCCCCCAGATCCTATTCATTTATGGGATACCCCCCCATTTGAGCCGGTAATAAAGGACCAAAAAATCTATGCCCGGGGAGCCTGTGATGATAAAGGTCAGGTTTATATGCATATCAAGGCCTTCGAAACCATGGTCCAGACCCATACCCTGGCCTGTAATGTAAAATTCCTGATAGAAGGAGAAGAAGAGGTGGGTTCTTCGAACCTGGAAAAGTTTGTAAAAGAGAATCATGCCCTTTTAAAAGCCGATGTAATTCTTATTTCCGACACCAGTATGCTGGGAAATGATATCCCTTCCATCACAGTTGGCCTAAGAGGATTGAGCTATGTTGAAGTAGAATTAACAGGACCCAACCGGGATTTACATTCCGGGGTCTATGGTGGTGCTGTTGGAAATCCGGTTCAAATCCTTTGTGACATGATTCATGCCTTAAAGGATGAAACAGGAAGAATTCTGATTCCGCATTTTTACGACCAGGTAATAGAAATAAGCCTCACGGAAAGAGAGAAAATGGCTATGGCTCCTTTTAATCTTGAAAATTTTAAAAATGACCTGGGCATAAAATCTACCCAGGGCGAAAAAGGCTATTCGGTTCCGGAACAAACTTCCATACGACCTACCCTGGAACTGAATGGAATCTGGGGGGGATATATTGGGGAAGGGGCTAAAACCGTTTTACCTTCCAAAGCCCATGCAAAAATTTCCATGCGATTAGTCCCTAACCAGGATTCGTCCACCATTACCAAGTTATTTACGGAATATTTTACTTCTATGGCACCAGATTCGGTCCAGGTTAAAGTAATGCCCCATCATGGCGGGGAACCGGTTCTTACTCCGGTAGATTCTATTGCTTATAAGGCAGCGGAAATGGCCATGAAGGATACCTTTGGAAAGGAACCCATTCCCCAAAGAGCTGGCGGAAGTATTCCTGTGGTAGCCCTATTTGCAAAGGAACTGGGCATTCCCTCTGTTTTATTAGGTTTTGGTCTGGATTCGGATAACCTTCATTCACCCAATGAACATTATGGCTTGTTTAATTTTTATAAAGGAATTGAAACCATTCCTTTATTTCATTCTTATTTTCTGGAATTGAGCCATGGAACCGAATGAACTTATTCATGAAACTTCGCCTTATTTATTACAACATGCCCATAATCCGGTTAAGTGGTTTCCTTGGGGAGAAAAAGCCCTTGAAAAAGCCAGGCAAGAAAATAAATTAATCCTGGTTAGTATAGGCTATTCCGCTTGCCATTGGTGTCATGTAATGGAAAGGGAGTGCTTCGAAGATTTGACGGTGGCCGGTATAATGAATACAAATTTTGTCTGTATTAAGGTAGATCGGGAAGAAAGGCCTGATATTGACCAGGTTTATCTGGAAGCAGTTCAAATTATGACGGGTCATGGGGGATGGCCCTTAAATTGTATCTGTTTGCCGAACCAGGAACCTTTATATGGGGGGACATATTTCCCCAGGGAAGACTGGAAGAATATTTTAATAAACCTGGCCACATACTGGGAAAAGAATGCGGCAGAGGCAAAAACGTACGCTTCCAGCCTTACCCAAGAATTACAGGACAAATCCTTCCGGGGCATACAAAAGGAAATAAATCTGCCTAATGCCAAAGAATTTGAAACAGCCTGGACGCCCTATCTTGATTTCAAGGATGGAGGTTTTCGGGGAGCCCCTAAGTTTCCTTTACCCTGTGCATGGACATTCCTTTTGGATTTGTTGGGAACTAAGATCAGGGAAGATGGAGAAATTCAAAATTTTCTTTTTCTTACCCTGGATAGAATGGTACAAGGGGGGATTTATGATCAATTAGGCGGAGGATTTTCCCGGTATTCCACGGATAATCATTGGTTTGCCCCGCATTTTGAGAAAATGCTCTATGACAATGCCCAATTGCTTAGTTTATATGCCTATGCATACAAGGTTTCGAATAATCCCGAATATGCTCAGGCAATTCGGGATACCTTACACTTTTTGGATAGGGATTTAAGATCTAAACAAGGCTTGTATTATTCCGCCTTGGATGCCGATAGTGAGGGTGTGGAAGGAAAATATTATGTATGGACCCAAAATGAATTGAAAAACCATTTGGGGAGTTTAGAGCCTTTGTTTAGCCTTTATTATCATATCCAGCCAGAAGGTAATTGGGAAGGATCGAATATTCTTTATCGTAGACCTAGCCAGCCTCCTGTCCATGAAAAAATGGGATATAGCAAACAGGAATGGGATAAGGAAATGGACAAATGTAAAAGAACCTTGATGACGGTTCGGTATACCAGGGTTCCTCCGGGATTGGACAATAAGATACTCTGTTCCTGGAATGCCTTAATGATAAAAGGAATTTGCGACGCCTATCGCAGTTTACCGGAGCCGAGCCTATTGGAAAATGCCATTTCGCTTGCCAGGTATATTTGGGAGAATTTTAAATCCGGGAAAAAGATATACCGAATGAAAAAGGAAGAGCATATTGGTATTCCTGGCTTCCTGGACGATTATGCCTTTTTAGCCGATGCGTTTCTACATCTTTACCAGGTAAGCTTTGAGGAAGAATGGGTAATAAAGGCCGAAGAAATACTTGAAATGATAGAAATGGGATTTCAGGATCCTGATCATGCATTATTTTATTATACCCATATAGATGAGAAATCCTTAATAGCCCGTAAAAAGGAAATTCAGGACTCTGTTACTCCATCCTCTAATTCCGTCCTAGCCTGGGTATATTATACTATGGGCAAATTATTATATAATGAGGTTTTTCTCCAAAAAGCAGGCGAAATGTTGGAGGCAGTCTGTTCAAAAATGCTTCATTATGCCCCCTCGTATGCAAATTGGAGTCGTTTGGCTCTTGAATTGGAAAGAGGGAGTTTGGAAATAAGCATTCTGGGGCCAGAGGCCATAGAGTACAGAAAAGAGATTGAATTTTCACCCAATCCCCATAAAATGCTTTCTGGTATTGTAATGAATGGAAGTGAATCTCATTTGCCCATTATAAAGGAAAAATCATTGAATAACGACAAAAAAACTCGCATTTATATTTGTCGAAACCAGGTTTGTTCTGCTCCATTATTCAATGTGCAAGAGGCCCTATCCTTGCTGGCCAGTATGGATTAAATCCCTGAATAATGCTAATTTTTAAGGCAACCATATTAAAATTTGGAGAAAACGGGGAGAAAACCGGCTGGACCTATATTTTGGTTCCGAAAGAATTATCGGAAGTCCTACTTCCGGGAAGGAAAAGGTCGTATAGGGTTAAAGGGTTCCTGGATCATTTACCTATTAAATCTATGGCCCTGATTCCTATAGGTGAAGGAGACTTCATTTTACCATTAAAAAAGGACATTTTAAAAATCCTTGGAAAAAGAATGGGATATCCCATAGAAGTGAAATTGGAGGTAGATCCCGATCCCCTTTCCTTATCGGAAGATCTATTGGTTTGCCTTGAATTGGAACCGGAAGCGGAAAAGGCTTTTTATTCCTTACCCAAATCCCATCAGAATTATTATAGCAATTGGGTTAGATCCTGCAAAACCGAAGAAACCAAGACCAGGAGAATTTCTATGGTTATTTCCGCCCTTTCCAGGGGACTAAGCTTTTCAGAAATGTTACGGGAAAACAAAAAAGAATAAGGGATTAACATTCCCCCAAATTAACAGGAATATTAATGGCCAATCCTCCTTCGGAGGTTTCCTTATATTTACTATTCATATCTAAGGCCGTATCCCACATGGTCTTTATAACCTCGTCCAAACTTACTTTCGCTGCATTAGGAACACTTTGTAAGGCCAATTGGGATGCTGTTATGGCCTTTATTGCTCCCATGGTATTTCTTTCAATACAGGGAATCTGAACTAATCCCCCGATTGGGTCACAAGTTAGACCAAGATGATGCTCCATGGCTATTTCCGCAGCCATTAAGGACTGTTGTGGAGTTCCTCCCATACATTCGGTCAATGCAGCAGCAGCCATGGCCGAGGATACACCAATTTCTGCCTGGCAACCACCCATAGCAGCCGAAATAGTCGATCCTTTTTTAAATATGCAACCCACCTCCGACGCGGTACATAAAAATCGTATGATCGTCTCTTCCTGGTTACCCCCACAAAATATAATAAAATATTGTAGAACGGCCGGTATCACCCCGGCAGAACCGTTGGTTGGCGCGGTAACTACTCTCCCAAAGCTGGCATTTTCTTCGTTCACCGCCAAGGCAAAACAGCTCACCCAGTCCAGGATATAACGAAAGGAAGGTGGTTTCTCCTGAATTATGGCAAGCCAGGACGCATAATCCTGATATTCCTTCCCTTCTGTTAATTTTTTGTTTAAATCATATGCTCTTCTCTTAACTTTTAAACCACCGGGTAGTATCCCCTGGGTATGGCAGCCACGGTAAATACATTCCCTCATCGTATTCCAAATCCGGATAATGCCCTGTAAGGTTAAAATAGAATCTCTCCAGGCCAATTCATTTGCTAAAACGATCTCATGAATAGGCATAGCTTTTAGGGTGCACCATTTCAGCAAATCTTTGGCAGATTCTATAGGAAAGGGCACAAGGACCTGGTTTTTAAAGGATCTATCCTCTCCTTCCTGGATGACAAAGCCCCCTCCAATGGAATAATAGGTTTCCGAATAGAGTTCCCCCTGGCTGGTTTCAAATAAAAAGCGGATACCGTTTGGATGAAATGGCAAGGTTTCTTTATACAGGAACGCAATGTCTGTTTCAGGATCAAAATCAATTTCCCTGATACCTGCTAAATAGAGTTTCTTCCTATCCTTAATCCACCTGATTTTAGAATCTATAGAATTGACATCGATGGTGACCGGATCCTCTTTGCTTAATCCTAATAAAACAGCAATATCCGTCCCATGTCCTTTTCCCGTTTTTGCTAAGGATCCATAAAGAAATACCTGTATCCGAACAATATCGTCCAAATTTCTATGATCCTGGATTTCCAGAACGGCTCGCAAGGCGGCATACCAGGGACCTAAAGTATGTGAACTGGATGGGCCAACCCCTATTTTAAAAATATCAAAAACAGATATGGGTTCATTTTGCATGAGCATTTTATTTTACTGAAGTGGGAGCCAGAAGACAATTTTTAAGGTATGGTGTCTTCTTCCAGGGATTTAAATTTAATGGAATTATGGACAATGTCGTTTATCTGGAAAAAACTCATGACCAAATGGGGGAGCCCTACCTATTAGTTGGACCCGTCCGGGGCCGATACCTGTTTGCCAGTCTTTAGGTTATATACATATCGATAACCTTCCAAACTTATTGCGACCATATTAGGCGTAGAGAAATCGACAGAACCCAGATATCTGAATACTTTTTCCCTATTGGATACGCCTTGAATCTCAATTTCTCCGGTACCTCCACTTATAAAATGGGTAATTTTTCCAATTCTTAAATTGGAGATATTAAAGGTTAACTGGCTGGAAAAGATCGATTTATTCATGAATTTGGATTGGGAGCTTCCATTTCGAATATAGGTACCATTAAATTCGATGACGGAATCACCGGCACCGGATGGAAAACTAGAAGAAAACTTGCCAATGGAGGTGCCTTCAAAGTTTAAAAGAGGACCTTGATAAGTTCCTGAGGTGGAATCGACAAAAATTATACTATTAATTTGGTTTTGGGAGCATAATACCTGGGCGTGATAAGCCAGGGTATAATTATACTTCGTGGAGTCAGGAAGTGTATAGACTTTCTTGAATAAAGTGTCTTTTACTAATCCACATAAAGATTGTCCCAGAGTATTTACGGTTGAAAAGGCAGTTCTATCCAGGTTCACCGAGGTTTTATTATGATTTGTTTCAAAAGTGGAGGAAAAATTGCCGTTTCTACCAATATTACTGGCATCGGTTAATTGAATGGATAATCCATAACCATCCTGGGAAAAAGTGCTCGCTATAGAAGAAGAAGCCTCTTCGGTAGTGGGTAAAGAGGCATCTATAGTTCCTGTCGTGGAAGGAATGGGGCCTTGTTTACAATTGCAAAAGAAAAGCAGGAAAAAAATCAGCCCAAAATGACTAAACCGGATTTTCATTTTATTTTAATTTCTATATGGATTAACGTAAGGGATGGAAGAAGAGTTACAATCCTTTTGAAAAAAATAATTCTCAAAAAGGAAACAAAAAAGGGGCCACCTTAGGAAGGAAGCCCCTTTAATAGGGTTTAGAATTTTTGTAAAGAATACTAAACTTTACTTGCTATTTCGTTCCCAGTTCTTAGATCAAAATGGTAAATAGTACCCAGGATATTTACAGCCAATACATTTTTGGTAGAAAAATCTACGGTTCCGGTGTAGGTAAAGGTTTTTCCCTTGCTGGAGGTACCCGAAATGGTGATGGTTCCCGTTCCGGAAGTAATTAAACGGGTTGTTTTACTGACCGCAAGATTTACCAGGTTTAGGGTAACTTTGCTTGTAAAGGTGGACTTGTTTCCAACTTTCGAAACGGTACTACCATTTCTTACAAAGGTACCGTTAAATACGACCACAGAATCTCCGGCTCCACTTGGGAAGGTTAAGGTGGTATTCGCAGTGGAGCTTCCATTAAAAGTAATTCTTGGTCCTGCATATTTTCCTGAAGTCGAATCCATGAAAATCATGCTGGAAGGTATATTGGAGGTGCAGTTTACCATAAAGTTATAATGAAGGTAAAAGGAATATTGAATCGAAGAGGTATCGGAACTGGCACGGGTAATCACTGTATCTTTTTTAAATCCACAAAGACTGGTTATTCCTGCCGTAGTTTCCAAACTTTTACCAACCTGGAGGGATTGGTTTTTTAATTCAGAAGAAGGAGAAAAAGAGAATTTACCGGAAGTTCCAACCGGAACAGCATCCTGAATTTGAGAGGTTAATCCATAACCATTGCTGGAAACAGAGGCTCCAATGGTAGAAGCGGCTTCATCGGTAGTTGGAGAAGAAGTATCGGTAGTGGTGGTAGTATCTTTCTTGCAACCGGAAAATAAAATGGCCAAAGTAGCCATTCCTAAAATTAATTTTCTTGTTTTCATAAGGGTTTTATTCCTTTATTACGAAATAAAATTCCTTGTGGTTACATAAATATATTATAAGGTATAAAATATTCTAAGTATTCAATTAGCTGCCCCCTTTTTTTGAAAGCAGCTAAGGAATACGAATTTATTTTAAGCCAAAATGGGCTCCGTTTTTTTTGAATTTGTTGGCTTAATTTTTTGAGATTCAAAATCTTTTTTAAAGGCCTCATAATCTTTCTGAACCTGGACCGTGTATTTCTTTCCATAATCCAGTACGGAAGCCTGCCAGTCTGTGCGAAGACCAAATGTCTGAAGCTCGTCCTTGATGGAAGATGTTTTCCATCCGGAACTTCTTAAGAAAGCCGACGCCACTAATAAGGCCATTTCACCAATAATATCCTGGATTTTCTTGGTATTGGATTTAATTTCCAGAAGGTTCAACTTATCCACCTCGGGTTGTAATTCTCGAATGACATAGGCTTTCTTTTCAAAAATTTTCGGGGAAAGCATATTAGGAGAGGTACCCTGCATCATTTCCTGTACGGAGCAGATTCTTTCTGCATCGGAAGGCCATTTAGGGCCCATCATCTCATATTGATTTATGGATGGGGATTGAGATTCTTTAATATCCAATAGTTTTATTTTTCCTTCAAAATCTACCGGTACAATAAATCGATTTAATCCAAGACTTCCCGTACCTGCTAATCGAAAAGCAGCGTCGAGGGGATGAATACGGTTATCCACCAAAGATTTTTTATGGTCTGATTTTTTCGGATTTTTTTCAGATTCCCTCTCTTTCACCTCATGGTTTGGATAATATTCATTGAGGAATTGGGTCGCTAATTGAAAAAGTCCGGTTTTTACCGATTCCTCAATGGGTAATATGCGGGGGTTCCCTTTTTTCAATCGGAGTTTATCCCCTTTTTCTTCCATCCAGTCTTTTACCAGGATCTTTTTAGTGCGGGCCTCTATTTGCTTGAAATAATGCAAGATAATTCCATGAGCACAAGGTTCTTCAATCACTTTCGCTTTTCCCTGAGCCAATATTTTTGAGAATTCCTTTAAAAAGAAGCTGGCTAATTCATCCATTTCTTTGGTCTTTAAACCAAGTATATCGGAGGAAAGATAGAGACTGGATATGAATCGGGTTAAATCATAGGTACAAGGTCCCAAGGTGGATTCGTCAAAATCGTTGATGTCGAAATAGATTAGGTCGTTATCCCCTTTATATACCCCAAAATTTTCCATATGGAGATCTCCACATAACCATGTTCTGGTGGGGTCAGGGAATTCAGGACCCATTTTTATTAAATCATGGTAAAATAAATGACAGGTTCCCCGGAAAAAACTAAAGGCATTGGATGCCATGAGGCTATATTTCTTTTCTAATACCTCAGGAATTCTCCCTGAATTATATTCTTTAATAATTTCAACTGCAGATCTGTTTAACATTGGTTTGTGCTTAATAATTTAATTCTAAAATTCTTTTGTCCATGATCAAATGATGGACCCATTGATCCTGATTTTTTTGATTTCCTTTAAGGGTCCACCAAAGGGTTTTATCCTGGTTTGCTTTATAATATTTAACATCCAGGGATATTAAGTGAAGTCTTTTTATCACCTCCCGGAATTCCTCTTCCAATTCTTCCGTATCAGAAAACCGAATCATATAATTTCTAACCTGGGATAGCCGGTCCATCCAGCCCTGGATTTTAGAGAAGCTGTACAAGACTAGGAGACTTAAAATGCCTGCTTCCATGGCTAATGCATATAAGCCGAAGCCAATACACATTCCCAATGCCGAAACCACCCAAATGGTAATCGCGGTGGTTAAACCCATGACTTTGTTTTCTTCTTTGAAAATCACCCCTGCCCCTAGAAATCCTATGCCTGTTAAGATATTGGAGGCAATTCGGTCGGGATTCCCTTTTCCGCCTAATCCCATAGATAAAATGGTAAAAAGAGTAGCCGCCAGAGAAATAAGAATTAGGGTACGGAAACCGGCCGATTTACTTCGAAACTCTCTTTCTGCCCCTAAGGCGCCCCCGATGAATATGGATAAAATTATTTTGAACAGACTTTCACTAAAGAATTCTACTCCCTTAAATGGAAAATCTCCCGGCATTAATATGCCAAGCCTTGGCCATAGAACTGGAAAAATAGAAAAAGACTGGAATGCACCAGATAAAAAACATGGAAGAGCATTTTTCATCCCCCCAAAGTTAATAGAATGTTAATATAATGTTAAATTAATATTAATTAATTCTTTTTAAGCCTAAATCTTTTTCGGCAAAGTGGAAACTAGCCTGTCTGACAGCATTTAAATCTTTGGAACGAAGATACGAAGCAAGGACATGATCCCCTACGTTTGGCAAGATGATTAATTGCTTATCCTTCGATCCTAATTCTGAAAACATAGTTTTAATGGCAGGAACGGAAACGGTAGAATCATGGTGAATGGAATCTCGATAATAAGCCAAACAAAGTACAGGAACATGAACTTTTTCAAAATTTTCCCTAATCATCGCATGATCCAGAAAATTTTGAAGTGCGATGACCCCTTCAATTCGAAATTTTGAATACCAATATTTTTTGGAAAGGCTATCCTGTCGGCCAAATAGATATTTGCCTTTTGAAATCTGGCGTGCCAGTGTCAAACCCCAAGGCTTATCCAGGATTTTAGAATTAGGATCAAAGATTTGAATGCAAGGGGAATAAAGGATAAGGGCTTTAATGGGAATGTTTTGTTCTTCGGCTGCCAGGCTTAATGCCAAGGCTCCTCCGGCCGATGTGGCCATTAAAATTACCGAATCGCCTAATTGCATGCCTATTTTTAAAGCCATTTTAGCCGTATTAAATAAACTATCGGCGGTTAAGCTTGCATAGGCATCCGAATCCTTCAAGCCATGCATGGCTAATCGGGAAAGAAATAAATTGCATCCATATCGCTTGGCAAATTCACTATGAAGTGGATTTCCTTCTTCCTGGGAAGCCGTAAATCCATGAAGGTAGACAAGGGCAATATGCGTTTTTTGATGATTGGAATCATTTGCCCAAAGAATCCTGGCCTGGTTATTCAATTTTACAGGGAGCCTGGATTCGGCCATATTAATGGAATCATTTAAGAAAAGGAGGTTGGAAGGTACTTTTGGCAGGGATTCTGATAGAATTGGGGAGGCGGGTTTTGGACCAATTATATATAGAATAAATAATAGGACAAAGACCAGTAGGGTATAGAGAAGGAATTTTTTCATAGTTCGAATATTTCCTTAATTTAAACAAAAGGGATAATAAATTCCGCATATATAAGGAATTCCTGATCCCTAAACAGGAACATTAAAGTGAAGGCTTAATTCTTGCTCTAATGGTATAGTGGGTTTTTTTATAGAACCGAATATCCTGAGAATAATCTATGGAATAAGCAGAATCTGGTTGGAATACTAATACGGAATAAATATTGGATAATATATCTACCTGTTTCCTTTCTATTCGAATAGAATCAAAACTGGAATCCCCGGCATGGAAATGGTACAGAATAACCTTTCGGATTTTGATTTTTGAGGTGTCCAAATCGGAGTATTCTAAATTTCCATGTTTAAATTCTTCCTTAAAAAGACCTTTCCATGCAGGCTTATTGATATCGGCATCCTGAAAAAAAACCATTTCCCGGATCCATTCCGGATTTTTCACCTCGATAGTTTGGGTTTTCCCTTCAAAAGCCAAGGTTTTGGTTAAACGATAATGGCCCTTTTCAAAAAATTTTTCTTTTCTCGAAAAATAAGACTTCAGGTTAAAATATCCCGACTTTATATCAGGCTTTTCAGATCCCAGGTTGCAGGACGAAAAAAAACAGAACCCTGAGAAAACGGCTAATGACAGGAAAAATTTAAAAATTGAGCGGTAAACCAAGCCGGATTTTATTAAAAATGGAATGAATTATCAGGAAACTAATATTTTTCCGGTCATTTCGGAAGGAATTTCCAATCCCATCATTTTCAAAATAGAAGGGGCCACATCGGCTAATTTTCCATCAATGATATGGTGGAAATCCTTGGAAATCAATATACAGGGAACCTGGTTGGTGGTATGTGCCGTATTAGGACTTCCATCGGGGTTTACCATAAATTCCGAATTACCATGGTCGGCCAGGATTATAAAGGAATACCCATGTTTAATTCCGGTTTCAACCACCTTTTGGACACAGGCATCGACCGTTTCAACTGCTTTCACTACAGCAGGGAAAACACCTGTATGGCCTACCATATCAGGATTGGCAAAATTTAAACAAATGAAATCTGCGGCACCCTCTATTAATTCCGGTAATATAGCTTCCACAATACCGGCGGCACTCATTTCCGGCTGAAGATCATAGGTGGCCACTTTTGGAGAAGGTACCATAAGCCTCTTTTCTCCTGAAAAGGGCTCTTCCCTACCTCCGGAAAAGAAAAAAGTAACATGCGGATATTTTTCCGTTTCCGCTATTCGAATCTGCGATTTATGGTTTTTGGCCATAACTTCCCCGAGGGTAGAACTAAGATTATCGGATTCGAAAAGGACATGGATATTTGTAAAATCCTGATCGTAATTTGTCATGGTAACAAAGTATAAATCAAGAGGTTCCAGCCCCTGTTCCGGGATGGATTTTTGGGTAAGACATATGGTTAATTCCCTTCCCCTATCCGTTCTATAATTAAAAAAGATCACTGCATCACCAAGGGCTATAAGGCCCAAAGGTTCTCCTTTTTCATTGGTTTTAATAATGGGAAGTATAAACTCATCGGTTATTCCGGCTGTATAGGATTCCTGAACGGCCGCATCCAGATTGGTTGTTTTCTGTCCAAAGCCATGCACCAATAGGTCATATGCTTTCTTTACTCTTTCCCATCGATTGTCCCTATCCATGGCATAGTATCGTCCCACCAGGGAACTTAAAATCCCGGTGGAGTTCTGTAAATGGGATTCCAGATCTTTTACATATCCGGCACCTCCTTTTGGATCTGTATCCCTGCCATCGGTAAATCCATGGACAAATACATTTTCTACTTCATTTTCTTTAGCCAGGGTGGTTAGGGCCTCTAAATGCTTTATATGAGAATGAACCCCTCCGTCCGATAATAAACCTATGAAATGAAGTTTCTTTTTATTCTCCTTCACATAGGCAAATGCTTTTAATAATTCCGGATTGGTATGGAGGGTTTTTTCCCTGATGGCTTTATTGATTCGAACTAATTCCTGGTAAACGATTCTTCCTGCACCCAGGTTCATATGGCCCACCTCGGAATTTCCCATCTGACCATCGGGTAATCCAACAAATTCTCCGGAAGCTTCCAGCCGGGAATTTGGATAGGTAGCTAATAAATGATGAAAATAGGGGGTATTGGCTTTTTCAACCGCATTGGATGCATCGTGGTGACCATAACCCCAACCATCCATAACTAAAAGCATTACTTTTGGGTTTGTTTTCGAATCCATAATCAAACATAGTAAAAAGGATTAGGTCTCAAGGAAACTTTATTTATATTCGATTCCATTAGTGTTCCATTCATGCCAGAAACCCAATTTGTACCCGATTTAGCCCAGTTAAACCCCTTCATTCGCTCTGCATTCAACGAGGATTTAGGGGATGGAGATCATACCTCCCTGGCTACCATTCGTAAAGATATTGTAGGGAAAGCCCAATTATTCGTAAAGGAAAATGCCACTCTGGCCGGGGTTGAAATGGCCCGGATTCTTTTTGATTATGTGGACCCACAATTAAAAATGGTGATACAAAAAAGGGATGGAGACCAGGTAAAAAATGGCGATAAGGCCTTCACGGTAGAAGGACTTGTGCATTCCATTTTGGTAGCAGAGAGAGTAGTTTTGAATTGTATGCAAAGAATGTCAGGCATTGCGACTTTAACCCATGAAGTAGTAGAAAAGATTAAAGGAACCAAAACTAAGGTGCTGGATACCAGGAAAACTACCCCTGGCTTTCGATATGTGGAGAAATGGGCTGTATTTATTGGAGGAGGGGTAAATCATCGGTTTGGTCTATTTGATATGATTTTAATTAAAGATAATCATGTAGATTTTGCCGGTGGAATACCGCAGGCATTGGAAAAGGTTCATGCCTATTTAAAGCAAAGTAAAAAGGATTTAAAAGTGGAAATTGAGGTGCGCACCCTGGCTGAACTGGAACAGGTTTTAATGATTGGGGGTGTTGACCGAATTTTATTGGATAATTTTAAACTGGAAACCTTACGTTTTGGGATTGAAATGGTGGCCGGAAAATATCCAACGGAAGCCTCCGGAGGAATTGACCTCGATAATGTACTGGAATATGCAAAAACCGGGGTGGATTTTATTTCCATGGGGGCCTTAACGCATTCCCATTCCAATATAGATTTAAGTCTTAAGGCGGTATGATTTTTACTTATATACTTATTTTTACCCTAGCCTATTTATTGGGCTCCATACCCACTGCCGTTTGGGTAGGCAAGGTATTTTATGGGAAGGATGTACGTGAATTTGGAAGTAAAAATGCCGGAGCCACGAATACATTCCGGGTTTTAGGCACAAAAGCCGGGATTCCGGTTATGATTATTGATGTGGCCAAAGGCTATGCCAGTACCCAGCTGGTTTACCTTATATCCGGTATCCAAACGCAGACCAATCCCTTCATAAGTTTTCAAATAGGATTGGGACTAACGGCTGTGTTGGGGCATATTTATCCTGTATTTGCCGGTTTTCGGGGAGGAAAAGGAATTGCCACCTTATTAGGGATGGCCCTTGCGATCCAGATTTACCCTGGATTAATTTGCCTTGGCATTTTTCTGATCGTGCTAACCCTAAGTCAATATGTATCATTATCCTCTTTATCGGCTGCCACAGCCTATCCAATAATAATTTTTCTTGTATACCAAAGTCCTATCCTAAGCCTCAAGATTTTCAGTATTCTGGTTTGTCTATTGGTATTTTATACCCACCGCCAGAATATTAAACGGCTATTAAACCATTCGGAAAGCCGGGTATATTTTCTCCGGAAAAAACCCCTGAAATAGTTTCCACACGTTTTGTGAAACGTGAGGGAGCCCCCAGAGAAAGCCTTTTTAAATTTATTGTGGATTTGCGTTCAGATAAATTAGTTTACTGCCCAGATTCCCTTTTTCATTCAGGCCTTCTATGGTGATTTTGTAAAAGGCTTTGGTTTTTAGTTCGGGAAGATCCATTTCCCATTTTGCATTTCCTTCCATCCATATATTGGGGTTCCAGTAAATAGTTTTACCTAAATACCCAGGCGAGTTTTGTTCAATATTCGATTTTAGCGCAAAGGTTTTTGGGGTATGATAACCTATGAAGGGATAAGAAATGATCCCTTTCTTATCGGTTTTTAAGGCTTGTTCAATAGCACCTGTTTTATAGGAGATCATTAAGGATCCACCTTTTATTCCATAAAAATATGCCATGGCTTGACTGGATAAATTGAGAATCACACTGGAAACTATGCCAGGTTCAATGAAATTGATTTCTTCAGGATCAACCCTCGCCTCATTTATAAACACATCAAGGGGTATTGGAGGATATTTTCTGGTGGAAACGGGGACCTGAAATCCATTTTTATTTATCCTAAAGGATACCTCTGGAATATTTGTCCGAATACAATCTATAAAATTAGGACAATGGGCAAATTTATCGGCCAAGACCACCCTGTCCGGAATCAAGGATCCATGAAAATGACTGGTTTCGGGTAAATTTTCCAAATACTGAGTATCATGTAGGTTATCCTTTTTATCCTTTACCAATACTTGTTTTAGTTGAATGGTTTTTGCATTCCTCAAGGAGGGTTTTCCAGGATTTAGGATACGTTTTCTGTTTTGTAATGCAATAGGCCCTGTTTTATCCTGATCCCCTTCTAAAGGCAGAAGAGGCTGCACAGGGAGAGTTTCAGGTTCCCGGATGTATATTTTTAAATTTTGGCTTTCATTTTCTTTTTTCGCACTTATTAATAAGGACACACTGTCCTGAAGATTTATATGATTGAATTCAAATTCTCCCTTTTCATTACTCAGCGTATCCATCGCCATTCTTTCCTTTAATGCGGTTAGCTGCACCCTATTATTGGAGCTGATTTTCCCCGATGGGGTTCTTATATATCCTGATAAGGAAAGATCTTTTTGAACAGGAATACCCCATTTCTTTTGTTTACGATTTTCTGACCCCTCCATGGTTCGGAAATTCTCGGTTAATAAAGCTAGGTCCAGGTAATCTAAATTGGATTTAGAATAAGGGATTTCATTTTCCCAAGGGTTATTTCTTGGGCTTGAGCTTTCGGATCGAAATAATATATCTGACCTAATATCCTTTGCGCTGGGAACATCCTTTATTTCAGGAACAAGGGATATAGAGATGGAAAAATTTTTCTGCGAATTTTCGCCGGATGAATTTTTACTATAGAAGCTGAAATGAATCTTATTATGGGAATTGGAATCTATTAACTTACTTTTTACTTCAATTGGAAGGCTATCATTTGAAAAAATGGGAACCGAACGATTGGCCAGGCAAAAACCTTCATCGGAAAATAGGGTAAAATGAGCGATGCCGCTTGGAAATAAAGAAGTGGGTATTTTGACAAAGAAGACAGGGAAATCAAGTTTCCCATTCGCATAATAATGAACATTTCCTCTGGATTCTCCTAATAAATGGAAGGGCAGATTTAAATGCGTTTTTAAAAAATAATCATTGGTGGCAATTCTTACAAAAAGGGAATCATTTCGTTGGTTAATACTTAAAGAAATCCCATCCTGGTGGATCCGAGGAAGGGCAAAACGACTGGGCTTTCCATTAGAATTGTTTACTAGGGCATAATAGGTCATTCCTTTTCCCGGATTCAAATAAAAGTATCCCGTTCCGTTTTTTTCGGATTGGAAAGAAACAATAGTCTTGCCTGTAGAATCCTGGATGAGTCCATTGATTTTTACTGGTTTCCCTACAGAGTCTTTGGCTTTAAAAGCAATTTTTAATTTAACCTCTTCCAGTAAGGTACCCCCTTCCGGATAAAATTCTATATTCTTGACTGTTTTATTATTCCCATAGGTATTGGGATAGGCCCGGGTTTCGGATTCAAAACTAGTATTGACAAAAAAGGGAATTTCCTTTATAAACTCTTTTTGGTTTAGCATAAATTGGGTATAAGCCCTAATCCTGTAAATTCCAGGCTCATAGTCTTTTCCAAGAATAAAATCTCCTTCCCCCAGACCGGATGTTAGGGATAATTTAATTTTCTGAATAATGCTATCCCGGGTATTAATAAGGTCCACATATAATACTCCACTTAATTCGGAAAGTAAAGGATCGTTCGATAAAATGGTATATGCCTTAAACCAACAGGTATCTCCCAGGGAATATACCTGCTTATCCATATGTAAGTGGATCTTTTCGTTTAGTTTCTCGTTAGCAAATTCTCTTAAAAATTCTTTTCTTTTATGCAAAAAGGAGGTATCGGATTGAGCTTGGGTGGAAAGATGAATAAAAACAGATAGAAGAATTTGTAAAGGGATTAGGGCTCGTTTCTTTTCTACTTTCATATATCTAATTTATGTTTCAAAAAGTAAATTATTGAATTAGAGGAATGGTATGAGTCTTTATTATTCCTTCAAAAAATAAATTTTATTGTAAATATTTGATTGCAAGCATTTTATAAATTCATTTTTGCATTTTGAAGATTTGTTTATTTGGCAATAATCTTGTTACATTTAATAAACCATCTTAAAACCTCTATCAAATATGGAAAGTACATCTAGTAAAAAGTATGTTGCCGAGCTATTAGGGACTTTTTCCCTGGTATTGTTTGGAACAGGTGCTGCTGTTCTGGCAGGCGCCAATATGGAAGGAATTGCCCCTTCCGGAGTGGGATTATTGGGAATCGCTCTCGCTTTTGGTCTATCGGTGGTGGTAATGGCCTATGCCATTGGCCCTATTTCCGGATGCCATATAAATCCCGCTATTTCAGTTTCTATGTGGGTAGCCGGCAAATTATCTGGAAAAGATACCCTGGGCTATATTATTTCCCAAAGTATTGGGGCAGTTTTAGCTTCCGGTGTGCTATTCCTATTAGCTTCGGGAAAATCTGGTTTTGCCCTTGGGGATTATGCCCTGGGAGCCAATGGTTGGGGGGATGCTTATTTGGGAAAATATAGTATGGCTTCTGCTTTCCTTGGAGAAATGGTCTTTACTTTTCTATTTCTTTGTGTAATTTTTGGTACCACTTCCTCCATAGGTAATTCGGGTATGGCAGGTTTAGCCATTGGATTCACCCTGGTACTTATCCATTTAGTTTTAATTCCAGTTACCGGCACTTCCGTAAACCCAGCCAGAAGTTTGGGTCCAGCCATATTTGCCGGAGGGGCTGCTCTTTCTCAGCTTTGGTTATTTTGGGTAGCCCCTATTTTGGGAGGTGTTTTAGCCGCTTTACTTTGGAAATATTTCTTCGACCCTAAAAAGGCCTGATACCTTTCATTGAATATGATCAGGGGCTGCCGGAATAGATCTGAAGCAGCCCTTATTTATTATTTCCTTATTCCTTATATAAGCCAGCGGCAATATTTTCGACCATGGATTTAGGTAATAATCGATTGGCAAAGGCCCCGATCCAGTTCCCAAATCCGGGAATATACTCTTTGGTTCCTTTAAACATGGCTTTTAGCCCGTCTTTGGCTACTTCCTGGGCGGTCATACCTAATTTCTCGGCCGTTGCCACTATTTTTGGATTGGTCATTCCGGCTCTGTCCATAAAATCGGTTTTAGTAGAACCCGGACATAAACAAGTAACCTGGATAGAGGAATCTTTTAATTCATAGGCTAAACCTCTGCTAAAGGAAAGAACATAGGCTTTGCTTGCAGAATAATTGTTTAATTGAGGAACACTCTGGTAGGCCGCAGTACTGGCCACATTCAAGATATATCCCTTCGTCTGTTTTTTAAGAATTGGAATATATAAATGGCATAAATTGCTTAAAGTCAACATATTGACTTGAAGCATTTTTATATTTGCATCCAAATCACTGGTTTCAAAATTTCCGAAAATTCCATAACCGGCATTATTTATAAGGATCGAAATTGGCCATCCTCTCGACTCGGTAAAGGAATAAAGCTTACAGGCCGAATCAGACGCACTCAGGTCTAGAGCCAATACCTCTGCTTTGATAGTGAATTTTTGACGAAGTTCCTCGGCAAGGGTATTCAATTCCGATTCAGAACGGGCTACCAATATTAAATTATAACCCATACTTGCCAATTCTGCGGCAAAGCATTTCCCTATACCTTTACTGGCACCGGTAATAAGAGCAAACTCTTTCATGAAAAGAAATGAAGAAATGAAATTATCCTACTAACTTCTGGAACCTATGGTAAAAAGGGGTAAAACTTTCTTCGGTCTTTGGCATATATTTTCCAACAATCATGGGAATATACATCACTCTTCTGCGACTTTGCGAACCCAGGTAGGGAGATTGAGCCACTCTATGCCAAATTCTACCATCATGGATCACAAGGTCTCCTTTTTTAGCCTGAACCAATACTTCATTTTTATCTTCATCGTTATTTAGAAAATAGGCTTTTCTGAATAACATGTTGAAGATATTTTGTTGGTGGGTTCCTGGAATAATTCGTAAACCTCCGTTGAATTCGGAGGAATCATCCAGATATAAACCAATATTTAACATGGGAAGTATCTTTTTACCATAGAAAATATCCCGCATACTATCGGTATGCCAACCCATTTGTTTAAAGTTACTATTCTCGGTATTTACGTAATGATTGGTTACGACTCCGTCTTTTTCATTTTCAGCAATTCGGGCACCTTCAGGCATTAATACTTTTAATGCCTGAAGTCTTGGATCCTGGGCAATGGATTTGGTTACAGGGCAAAATTGGGAAGTAAATGGAATCCTATGAATTATGGTTTTTCCATTTTCATCCTTTCCATATTTTAGTGGAATGCCATTAACCACCTCAACATTCTGATCCACAAAGGAATCTTGAACCTCTTCAAGGGAATGAATTAATTCGCTTACTTTATCAGAATCAATAAACGATTCAAAATGAATAAAGCCGTTTTTCTTGAAAAAGTCAATTTGATTTATAGACAACGTTTGGTCAAACGTAAATTTGGGGTAGGTGGGGTTCACAATTTATAGACTAAGAATTGTATTTTAACTAAAATAACAAAATTTAATACAAGTGCTCTAGTTGATCAACATCTAGAATTTTCCGCTAAATTAAGGTATTTTCCTTTATAACGAAAAACCTATTATTAAAGCTACGCGAATTTCATTTTATTTTGCAAAATTTTTAAAGCTCCTGGGTGATCATTGCAGAATTTTTTCTAAATATTTCAAGTCTCCATCCACATTTTCATTAGGATTCAACTTTAATAATTTTTCAACAAGAGGATAAACCTGTATGTTTTCGAATGGTGCAATTTTTATGCCCTTTTTAATGGCGGGTCCTTCGGCATAAAAAATGGCATCCATTTCGGGTACCTGTGGATCAAATCCATGGGTGCCTAAGGGGCCAGGACGGCCTTTAATTCCAAATACATTGGGATAATCGGAAACCAGAAGAATATCGCCAACCCGGTTGTATTTATCTTCCTGGGTATTATAATGAAACTCCTTGGGTATATCCTTTTTTAAATACACTTTGAATAAATTTCTTTTCTTTAGAATGGAGTCGTAAATACTATGAATTTTATTAGGGTCTTTCACATAAAGGTTGAGCTGGGTTTCCCCTCCAAAAACCTTAACCCCCTGTAGATCGAAGGATTTCCTGTCCAATTCGATTGGATTTTCCCTGTTTACCCTGGCCATCCCATGATCAGAGACTAAAATAAAATTTACATTAAGATTTAGTGAATGAACTTGTTTTACCATAGCCCCCAGGGCGGAGTCCACCAAAAAGACTTTATCTCCAGTTTCTGGACTATTAGGCCCAAAGGTATGACCGGCATGATCCACTTCCGGAAAATAAAAAGTGATTAAATGAGGTCGAATAGAATCAGGTAATTTTAACCAATCCACCACTTGCCGTATACGGTCGGAAATAGGAATTTTTTCCGAATAGGTATAATAATAGGTAGGAAATATGCCTTGAATAGGGGCTTCCGAACCTACCCAATAAAAACTGGCGGTAAGCATTTTCTGGTTTTCGGCAAGAACCCAAAGTGGAATGCCACCATACCAGGAACCATCCTGAACCTCTTTTCGATTATTAAGTTGATAGGCCCTTCCTTTTTCCTGGGAATAAAAACTATTATCTACGATTCCATGATGGGAAGGATAAAGACCTGTAACCAGGCTATAATGGTTTGGAAACGTTTTACTTGGATAGGAGGGATATATTTTTTCTGCACTGGCACCTTGTCTGGCCATTTCAAGAATATGGCTTGCTCCAAATTTCTCAGCATAATCATAACGAAATCCATCTATGGAAATTAATATCACATAGGGTTTTTTCTCTTGGTCCAGGGAATTTTTTCGGTTTGGAATAATATGATAGGTGGTATCCTGGGCTTGGATGCTTAATACCGACATAGCTCCTAAAAGGAGGATCCAGAATTTTTTCAGGGGCATAAAAAGGATAATTATTTTAATTCGAGGGTTTGCACTCGGTCAGGTCCTACGGATAAATATTGAATGGGTACCTCAAGTTCCTTTTCCAGAAATTGGATATAGGCCATTAGTTTTTCTGGTATGTCCTTTTTATAGATAAGTCCGGTCAAATCCTCCTTCCATCCTTCCATTTCTATAAAAATGGGTTTCAAATCTTTCCGACATAAATCGTAGGGTATTTGATCCTGAATTTTACCTTCATATTCATAATGCGTACACACCTGAATATGGGTAAATCCGCTCAATACATCGGCCTTTGTCATAACCAGGCTATTTACCCCGCTTAACATGATGGCATATTTTAATGCAGGAAGATCAATCCACCCACATCTTCTTGGCCGGCCGGTGGTTGCACCAAATTCATTCCCTATTTTTCTTAATAATTCCCCGGTTTCGTTTTCCAGTTCCGTTGGAAAGGGGCCACTGCCAACCCGGGTGCAATAGGCCTTAAAAATACCAAATACCTTGTTGATGGACTGTGGAGCAATTCCTAATCCGGTACAAGCTCCGGCGCTGGTGGTATTGGAGGAGGTTACATAGGGATAAGAACCAAAATCAATATCGAGCATGGACCCTTGGGCTCCTTCGGCTAAAACATTTTTTCCTTGTTTCAAAAACTGGTTAATCAAATACTCACCATCTACCAATTCCAATCGGAGCATGGCACGGGCTCCTTCAAAGAATTTAGACTCCCTTTCTTCCAGGGTTTCCAAAAGATCCTTATTCTTTATCAGGTCCAAATGTTTATTCTTTAAATGTTGGTATCGCTCCTTAAAATTCGGATCGGTTAAATCGCCCACGCGCAATCCATTCCTGGCTACCTTGTCAGTATAAACAGGTCCTATGCCTTTTAAGGTGGAACCAATTTTCTGGGTTCCCATTTCCATTTCCTTATCGGCATCCAACAAGGCATGGGTTGGAATAATCAGGTGGGCTTTTTTTGAGATCAATAATTTTCCTGGTTTATATGGATCGAATCCATTTTGTACAAGGTTATCCAGTTCTTTTTTGAAAATGGCCGGATCAATAACGACCCCATTTCCAATTAAATTGGAGGAACGATCATTGAAAATACCAGACGGAATGGTATTCAGAACATATTTTTTATGATTAAACTCGAGAGTATGACCGGCATTGGGGCCCCCCTGAAATCTGGCCACCAAATCATATTGGGGGCAAAGCACATCCACAATTTTTCCCTTCCCTTCATCCCCCCATTGTAAACCCAATAAAATGTCTAATCCCATTACGTAATCCTTTTAAAATTTAAAATTTAGAATAAACGGCCGCATTAATTTTTAGCCGATAAAGAACAGGTTCCACTCGATTTTAACTGGTCGCAGGAGCCATAAAGATTTAATGAATGATGGTGAATTTGAAATTTCAATAAATCACCCATGGTATTTTGAATTTGCTGAATGCGGGGATCGCAAAATTCCAGGACCTTACCACAATCCAGGCAAATAATATGATCATGCTGACGGAATCCATAGGCTTTTTCAAACTGTGCCATATTTTTCCCAAACTGATGTTTCTTAACCAGATCACAGGACACCAATAATTCCAAGGTATTATACACGGTGGCCCTGCTAACCCTATATCGCTTAATTTTCATTTGAACATAAAGCGACTCGACATCGAAATGATCGGTACGGGAATAAATCTCTTCTAAAATGGCGAATCGTTCCGGGGTCTTTCTTAGGTTTTTATTTTCGAGATAGGCTTCAAAAATCTTTTTAACCAGGGTAGCGGTCTCCTCGGAAGGGGAGCTAATCATATCCAAAGTATTAAGTTCAAATTTATAAATTCCTTTTTAAATGCGCCCGAATAATATTTTACAATCCATTTAGGCCATCCATACCTTATGGGGTTTGGGAATCGAACCGGGTTACGGATAATATACCGCTAACCGTTTTTAATTTTTTAATCAGGTCTTCCAGATGCCCGGTATCATTTACAAAAACCATGATGGCACCTTCAAATATTCCTTCGTTTCCCTCCACGGTGATGGACCGTATATTGACCTTGAAATCGTTCGATATTACCTTAGTTATATTATTGATGACGCCTACATCATCAATTCCGGTAATCCGAATCCCCGTTAGGAAGGCTATTTCCTTTTGATTGGTCCATCTTGCTTTTATGATTCTATATCCGAAACTGGAAAGAAGTTTTGCCGCATTGGGACAATTTGTTCTATGTATTTTAATTCCGTCTCCAATGGTAAGAAATCCAAAAACATCATCACCTGGAATTGGATTACAACATGGCGCAATTTTATAATCCAGTTTTTGAAGATCATCCCCAATAAGAAGATCGGTATCTTTTTTAACGGATTTAAAAAGGTTATCCAGGTTATTATTCTCTATTTTTTCCGGAGAGCGTATTTCTGTGGTTTTTTCACTTAATAAATAATCTTTTAAATCCTTTAATTCGATTTTGCCTATAGCTACCTGGTAATAGAGTTCCTGTGAACTGGTAAGTTTAAAATAATAGGTGAGTTTATATATATTGGCCGAATTGATAGGGATTTTAAGGGACCGAAGCTTTCTTTCCAGAATTTCCTTACCCTCGTCGGCCACTTTTCTTTTTTCTTCTTTTAAGGCTGCTTTTATTTTGGATTTTGCTTTGGCCGTAATGACAAAATTTAGCCAATCTTCCTTGGGGATTTGTTTACTGGAGGTAATAATCTCCACCTGGTCTCCGGTTACCAAGGTTTGACTAATGGGTACCAATTTATGATTTACCTTGGCGCCTATACAATGGCAGCCCACATCACTATGAATTTCAAAGGCAAAATCAAGGGCAGTGGAATTATTGGGTAATTTAACGAGGGCTCCCTTGGGGGTAAATATGAAAATCTCATCGGAAAAGAGATTCATTTTAAAATCATCCAGAAAGTCCAGAGCCGAGGTATCCGTATTCAATAAATCCCTTACGGTTCGAATCCATTCATCCAGCCCTGAATCGGAAGAGGATTCCTTGTATTTCCAATGAGCGGCAAATCCTTTTTCGGCAATTTCGTCCATTCTTTTGGTTCTGATTTGAACCTCCACCCATCTACCCTGGGGGCCCATTACGGTTGTATGGAGGGATTCATAACCGTTTCCCTTAGGAGAGGAAATCCAATCGCGCAGCCGGTCCGGATTGGGATGGTAAAAATCGGTTACGACCGAATAGGCCTTCCAGCTATCGGCTTTTTCATTTTCCAATGTGGAATTCAGGATGATTCGAATGGCAAAAAGGTCGTAAACTTCTTCAAAGGGAATGCCCTTCTTTCTCATTTTATTCCAAATGGAATAAATGGATTTAGGACGACCCACCACCTCGGCATCTAATCCATGGTCGGCAAGTGCTTTTTGAATAGGAACAATAAATTTTTGAATGAAACGATTCCTTTCGGTCTTGGTTTCTGCCAGTTTCTGGGCAATAAATTTATAGGTGGGCCTTTCGGTAAACTTCATGGAAAGATCTTCCAATTCCGATTTTATGGCATATAACCCTAGTCTATGGGCCAGGGGGGCATATAGATAGTTGGTTTCTGAGGAGATTTTTAATTGCTTGTCCCTCGGCATAGAATCGAGGGTACGCATATTATGTAAGCGATCGGCGAGTTTTATAAGAATTACCCGTACATCATCGGCCAGGGTCAGGAGCATTTTCCGGAAATTTTCCGCCTGTATAGAGCTTGTTTGGTCAAATACCCCGCTTATTTTGGTTAATCCATCAATTATGGTGGCCGTTTTTTTTCCAAATTCTTTTTCGACGGTTTCCAAACTGATACTGGTATCCTCTACTACATCATGTAATAAGGCACAGATTATGGAAGTGGGCCCTAAACCAATTTCTTCTGCGGCAATTTGTGCCACGGCAATGGGATGAAAAATATAGAGCTCACCTGATCTCCTGCGCATATTTTTATGCGCTTCCAGTGATAAGTTAAATGCCTTTCGTATAAGTCCTCGATCTCCTTTTTGAAGGCTTGGACGGAGAACACGCAAAAGAGAACGGTAGCGTTTTAAAATTTCCAGCCGTTCCGCTTCCACATCCATGACCAATTCCTGCATAAACCAAAATTAATTTACCGAACTCTAAATTTACGTATTTTGTAGCGTATGCATTCCTAAATTGATCAGTTCTATTTCAGGAAATTGATTTTATCCAGGGAGTTTCTAAAAATTTACCCAAGTTTTATTGTGCCCTATCCAAATAAATTAGAATGGCTTAGAACAAAGAATTATTTTTGAGCATAAAGCATACCGAAAAGAGGCTAATTTCGTATAAGAGTTTATAGCCTCCTAAATCTGTTTGAAATTGCATAACCAAATAAAGTTCAGGTTTTTATTGGTGCCTTTTTTAAGAGGGGTTTTATTTCTGATTTTCATTCCCTCCTGGGCTCTGGCTCAAAGAATGGATCCAAAGGTAGGAAGGAATGATACCATCGTTGCTCCGGGATTTGTTTTAGATGGGGATACCCTGGCTTCCTTTTGGCTCAACCCCGTATTGGTTCAGGATAAAATGCTATACCATAGCCCAGAAGAAAAGTTAAAGTTCTTTCGACTCCGTCAGGATGTATATGCGGTGCTTCCTTATGCAAAATATGCGGGAATGCGGTATAAATGGTTAAATGCCCAATTGGAGCATGAAACGGATAAAAGAAAACGGAAAATGTTAATTAGAGAGGTGGAAGAGGATATTAAAAAGAATTACGCCAAAAAATTAAAGGACTTAACTATAACCCAGGGTAGGATTCTCATAAAACTGGTAGATAGGGAAACCGGACAAACCTCTTATGAAATTGTAAAGGAATTAAAAAATGGATTTACCGCTTTTTTATTTCAGGGAATAGCAGGATTTTTCGGGGATAATTTAAAAGATCATTACGACCCAATAACGGACAAGGATATTGAAACTATTATTTTATCCTCAGGTTATTAAAAATATGGAAGATATTTATTCGATTACAGTTCAGGATAAGGAAGGAAAAGATTCAGATTTATCTGCCTATAGGGGTAAGGTCATTTTATTGGTAAATACGGCAACCGAATGCGGATTTTCCCCCCAATTAAAAGATTTGGAAGCCCTGTATCAAAAATATAAGGATCAGGGTTTTTATGTAATAGGTTTTCCTTCCAATGATTTCGGAAATCAGGAACCCCGGGAGAACCAGGAAATTGGTCAGTTTTGCCAGGTGAATTATGGGGTGAGTTTTCCCATCATGGGGAAATTGAGGGTTAGAGGGCCCTATGCCAGTGATTTATTTAAATACCTCGCCGATAAAAAAAGGAACGGTAAATTTTCTAATACCCCCCGCTGGAATTTCCAGAAATATTTAATTGGAAAATCCGGGCAATTAATAGATTTTTACTATCCTATAACGGTGCCCCTTTCTTCCCGACTACGAAAAGCTATTGAAAAATCATTAAAATCCTGATGGTATCCCACCAAACTGAAGAAACACTCGATATACTGGTATTGGCCGCGCATCCTGACGATGCCGAACTTTGTTGTGGGGGTACCATCCTCAAGCATATAGCCCTGGGTAAAAAAGTGGGCATCCTCGATTTTACTAAGGGAGAATTAGGCACCCGGGGAAATGCTGAAATTCGATTACAGGAATCGGAAAAAGCAACCCAATTAATGGGAATTAGCTTTAGAGGCAATTTGGAACTAGAAGATGGGTTTTTTGAAAATAATGCAGAAAACCAAAAAAAAATTATTCGGTTCATAAGAAAGTTTCGTCCGGAAATTATTCTTGCCAATGCGGTATATGACCGGCATCCGGATCATACCCGGGCTTCGGAACTTGCCCGGGAATCCTGTTTTTATTCAGGTTTAAGAAAAATTATAACCTATTGGGACGATATAAATCAGGAAGCCTGGAGACCCAGAGCTGTTTATCATTATGTGCAGGATCGTTATTTAAGCCCTAATCTGGTGGTAGATATTACCGAATTTATGGATAAAAAGCTGGAGGTATTGAATGCTTTTTCTTCTCAATTCTACAATCCAGCGTCCAAAGAACCCCTTTCGTATATTTCAAGTCCTGATTTTATGGATTCCATGATTGCCAGAGCCAGGGAAGTTGGGAAACCCATTGGGGCAAAATTTGGAGAGAGTTTTGTAATGGATCGTTTCCCCGGTGTTCATAATCTTTTTGACTTACTTTAATAAACCATACCGATTCATCATGTCCAGTCCATTTTTACAGTTTTCAGAAATATTTCAAAAATTAAAGGATCTTGATTTAGATAAAATCTCTTCCGTCGCCTCCAAAATTGATTTGAAAGATTTATTGGACAGAATCAGCAAGATGGATGAAGAACAGATTAAACAAGTGGTCGATTTTATCCATTCTATCCCCGAAAAATAATCCTTCTAAATTTTTCCGGTCCCGTTCGATAGGCTAAAAGGCATCACCAATTTAAAATCTATATTTCTTCCAATATTAAATATCCCTGGTTGAATGCCTGGAGGCACAACTGGGTTATCAAAATATTTTAATCGACTCATATTTGATTGATAGGCAATATTAGCCAGGTTTTTACCCTCTAAATAAAATTTAAGCACCGTTTGACCCTTCGTATTAATCCAATTCCCTCCAAAGCCCGCATTAAGTAAATTATACCCTCCGGTATAGGTTTCGGTTCCATAGGCGGAAAAGAATTGTTTTTGAGGATTAAAATGATCCAGGCTTAAGGAAATATAAAGACTTTGGAAATGATTTCCATACTTGCTCAGGCTGGCCCTAAGTTCTGAATGGGTATGAAGGGGTGGCATAAAAGGAAGGTATTTTAAACTATCAGGAACGGATTTTCCTGAACCTAAATTTTGTCCATAGGTAAGGCTAATGGCATTCTGGAAATGCAGCCATTTTACCGGATGTATATCTATATTAATTTCACCTCCCTGAATTCTGGCTTTGGTTTGCACATAGGTGAATTTCAAATATTGACCATTCGAGTTTGCGGAACCATCGGGATTGACCCGCTGTGGGTTGCCCGCAGCATCTAAAATTTCCTCCTGGAAAATATAGTTTTGAATATGGTTGGTAAATGCTTCTATGCTGGCAGAAACCCTTTCAAAGGCAAAAAAAGCACCAAGGTCTTCCTGTGTACTAAATTCGGGTTTGAAGTTTGGGTTCCCTACATGATAGATCTGTGATCCCGGATCCGGTCCGTTGGCCGATAATTCAGAAATACTGGGAGCCCGGAAGCCTCGTGCAATATTGGCTTTTACCAAAAATTCGTCGGAGAAATTATAGGTGGCTCCCAAACTCCCACTCGTACCGGAAAAGGTCTTTTTAAAGGAAGGAAATTGTTGAATAATATCCTCCTGGGCAAATGGGTTTGGGCCTTTGAATAAAATTGGGAAGAAAGCATGAGCGGTATCTACAAAAGCGGGAAGACCAGTAAAAAACCGCTCATCCAACCGGATTCCACCCGATAAATCCAATTTTCCAAGGGATTTCTTTACAATAAAAAATGGACCTATATCCCATTGGTTATACGCAGGAATCGGAAATACGGTACCATAGGTTAATTTATTTTGTTGATACATGCCATTCAAACCCAAACTCGTTTCAAAGGCATTACCCAGGTTAAAATTATATTTAAAGTCGTATGTGAGGGTATATAAGTTTAAATTCAAGCCTGGAATATCGGCGTTTTGAGGATGGGTAAATTCCCTCCGGTGGCTATATTGGTATCCTAAATTTACCAATAAATTACCCGTGCCTAGCACAAAGGTACTATTACTGTATACCCGGTATAATTGCACATGTTGATGCAAAACGGGTATCGAATATGCGTTAAGTTCTTTTTGCGAAACGATGGTTCGAATAGAATCGATATCTGAAATTTTCTTGGTGAATTTTCTGCTAAGGGGGTCTCTGCTTCCATCCGGAATATCCTGAAGATCATCAAAAATAGAGGCATTGAGATAGGTAGAACCCCATGACCGGCTTATTCCTCCCATTATCCTGGCATCCTTTTCAAAATACCCGGTTTCCCAAACCCGTCCATCATGCGGATTTTGATAGTTCTTGGCCAGTTTTCCGGATAATATGGTTCCCCAAACCCATCCCTTTTGGTTCCCTTGAAGCCTTAGGGATGCGCCCCATAAATCCTGATTCGTTCCATAAAGGGTTTGAAAGGATCCTTCCGTTTGCCCTTCACTGATTGGGGACGGAGAAATAAGATTTACAACCCCTCCAATAGCATCCGATCCATAGCTTAAACTGGCGGGTCCCTTAATAACTTCTATTCGGTCTATGGAGTTTTGATCTACTTCGATGCCATGTTCATCGCCCCATTGTTGTCCTTCCTGTCGAATCCCATCCATCAGGGTCACCACCCTATTATAGCCCAAACCATGAATAAAGGGTTTGGAGATATTCGGTCCTGTAGTAACCGCACTCACTCCGGGAATATTGGAAATTAACTCAATGACATTCCCCGCCCCGGCATGTTGCTCAATAAAGGTTTTATTTATGGCTACTATGGGAATAGGGCTTTTTTTCAATTCCGTTGCCTTGCTAACCCCCGTTACAATAACTTCCCCTGCCTCAATAGAGCTGGATTCCATGGAAAAAGTATAAAACTGAGGTTTTTCCAGGTCGATCGTAAGGTTAATGGTTTTATAACCAATAAAACTAATTTGAAGAATATACCGTCCTTTTGCAGGTAATCCTTCGAGTTCAAAATTTCCCAGATTATCGGTTTGTACAATTTTTTTTAAATCAGGAATGGAAACTACTGCTCCTGGCAAGGCTTCCTTTGTTTTGGCGTCCAGGATTTTCCCTTTAACAATATTTTCATCGGAGGCCATTACCATATTGGTTAAAAGGCTTAAAAACAGGATAATAAATAATTTAAATGACATGAAGCAACTAATAAATTCTTGAATTTTGTTTTAATCCAGAAGTAGAAACCTCTGGAAACGGATCTTTTAGAAATTTATTAGGCTTTTGGAGGTGACCGGCCTTCAGAAAGGATTAAGGAAAAATTATGTAAGGAAAGGGAAACGGTTTGCACCGAACCTAACTGTCCTGAAATAGGAGAGAACTGATAAAGCGAAGGAATTAAATTGCTTTGATGATGAATGGCTTGGCAATAGGCACATTTTTCAACAATATAGGTTTTGGAATTGGATTTATTTACGGAAACAAGAGCCTTGTGCTGATGGGCATACAGAGAAAATTGACCCCAGCAAAAGGATAATAAGAAAAACCAGGAAAGAAATAATTTGAATTTAATGAACGTCAATCTTTTACCTATTTTTTATAAAGATATTCAATTGAATGGGACTGTTTATTAAAATAGCGAAAATTACCGATTCGTAATCTAAAATTTACTTAAAATGGTATCCATGACATCCATGCCTATATCAACATGTGATTTTTGTAGGATTAAAGCAGGTCGGAAACGAATTGTTCTGGGGCCGCAACCCAGAAACATCACCTCCTGTTTCAATCCATTTTGGATAAATAAATCTCTTTTTTCTTTATTTGGAAAATCAAAGGCGGTCAAAAGCCCTCTACCACGGACATTACTTACCAAATGAGGGTATTTCTCTGCTTTTTCTTTTAATTTATCCTGCAAATAATTACCTACCTGGCCTGCATGTGCACATAGTTGGTCCTCCTCAATAATTTCCATAATTTTTGAAGAACGAACCATATCTACCAAATTTCCTCCCCAGGTGGAATTGATACGGGAGGATGCTCTGAAAACATTGTTTTCAACTTCATCCAATCTATTGCCTGCCAGGATACCACATACCTGCATTTTCTTTCCAAATGCAAGAATATCCGGTTGCGCTTTTTCTGAGAAATTCTGGTGAGCCCAAAATTTACCGGTAAGGCCAACCCCCGTTTGTACCTCATCATAGATTAGAAGACTTTCATTTTCCAGGCATATATCTTTTAATTTTTCGAGGAATTCAGGTCGGAAATGGTTATCTCCACCTTCCGATTGAATAGGCTCCAATATAATGGCGCTTATATCATCTTTTCTATCCAGATAGGCTTGTTTAATTTGTGCCAGGCTTAACGCTTCTCTTCGCATTAAATCTTCATAAATTTCATCCGAATACGGAAAGGTCATATATGGACTGCTTACCCTTGGCCAATCGAACTTCGCAAACCATTTGGTTTTTTCCGGTTGGGTATTGGTTAAACTTAGGGTATATCCAGACCTGCCGTGAAAGGCATGGTCAAAATGTAATATGGAATGACCCAGTTCCCTACGGTAGCCCTTGGCAAAGTTTTTTTGAACCTTCCAATCCATGGCTGCTTTCAAGGCATTTTCAATTGCCAAAGATCCTCCGGCAATAAAAAAAGCATGGGGAAGATAACTGGGAATGCCTACACGGGAAAAAGTTTCAACAAACTGGGCGTATTGTTGGGTATAGATATCTGAATTGGACGGATTGGTTAAAGCCGCTAAAAATAGATTTTTCTTAAATTCTTCGTCTCCCAACATTTTTGGATGGTTATACCCTAAGGGGACCGAGGCGAAACAGGTAAAGAAATCTAATAAGGTACGCTGGTGTTTGGAATCGTAAATATGAACCCCCTCACTTTTTTCCATATCGAAGGTTAAATCAAAACCATCGGCAAGAATATGTCTATTCAAAACCTGTTCTACATTTTCCGGGGCTACACTTAAATTATACATACATCCAATTTTTGTAAAATTACAAAATTGGACGCATAATTTTTCTCCACGAACCCTTTACCTGCTTCTATACCTTTAAAAAGAACCTTCTTTTATAAAAGAACCAAACCAGTGGGAGGAATAATAAGGCATAGGTAAAGGACCATACCATGGAGGCAAAGTAGGGAGAAGGAAAAACGGGATAGAATACATATTGAAATATCCAATGAAACAACCCGGTACTTCTTCCATTTTCTCCGGGAAGTCGAATAAAGCTTAAAAAGACTTCCATGAATTCGGCCAAAATATAGACCAGAATGGAGTTCATTCCATAAAATACAAAAGGGCCTGTCCAGGAGGTTGATTTTCTTATGTCAATTAGATAGAAGAAGCCAGATAATAGGATATTGGCCAATCCGGCTGTTATGAGAACAAAAGTGCTGCTCCACAAATTCTTGTTCGAGGGCATTAAAAAGATCCAGGCTAATATTCCTAGTACCAGGTAAATCGCCCCGTTTTTTAACATGTATTGTAATTTATTTTTATTATCCCAATCTGCTTTTAACACCTGTCCGGTCAATAATCCCAATATACCGGTTCCAATGGCGGGTAAGGTACTTAATAGCCCCTCCGGATCCCAGAAAAATGTATTTTGGTATAGATGATTGGTCCCTAAAACCACCCGGTCCAACCAGGATTCCAGGTTTAAGGCAGGTTCAAAATTAGCCGGACCCACACCCGGCACCGGAACAAAACGCATTAATAAATAATAACCTAGTAAGCACGAAAAAGCAATATATTTCAGGGCCTTCATATCCAGTTTCAAAAACAGGGTAGAGACGATGATATAGACCAGTCCAATTCTTTGTAAAACACCGGGAAAGCGCATATAGGTAAAGAATCTTTCCCAGGTAAATATCTTACTATCATTATAATCAGGAATTGAATGTAATACTATGCCAATAAGGATAATAGTAAGCCCCCTTCGAAGTATTGTCCAGTAAAGTGCATTTATTTGGGTGCCCTCAGCCTTTCTTCTGGAAAGAGCGAAATAAATAGAGGCCCCGGCAATGAAAAGGAAGAAAGGAAATACCAGGTCGGTAGGAGTAAGTCCATTCCAGGAAGCATGTTCCAAAGGCCAGTACACATACCGGCCATCACCGGCATTATTAACCATAATCATAAAAAAAATGGTAAGGCCTCTAAATACATCAATACATAATAACCGTTTGGCGTTTTGGGCAGTAAATTCCATGAAATAAATAAATTGAAAAGTAGGGGATGGTTCCGGTTAATAGAATTAAAAATACAAAAATTAGAATATCAATTTTTTAAAAGGATTTTACCACCAAACCGCTATTGTTTACTCCATAAATTTTTGCCAGCGCATTTATTGTGCCATGTCCCTGGATGGTTAGAGGATGAGAATATAAATTTTCCTGCCGAAAGGAAGGGATTTCCCCTTTCAGGCTATAATATATTTTGGCGTTGGGAGTAGCACAAGATAAAACCAATTTTCCCTTTATAATTTTTACCAGGGGTTTTTCAATTTGGTTCCCATATTTTTTAGTTCTATCATCCTGAATAATGCCCGACCAGTTCATTCCAAAACCAAAATCATAAGCATGCTTCTCCTGATCGATATAGGATATCATATCATGGGGGACATCTTCATTTTGTTTTTCGACAGTTTCCATATTGGCCGGTAATTGAAAAGGCAATAGGCCCTGAGGTTCCACACCGGTAATAATGTCTAATAGGGCCTGGTTTTGTACCCCGAAACTAAGCAGTATGGAAGGCACCTGTTTTTCAAATTCACCTGGAATAGCCGGTTTGGAAATGGCCATAAAAACAATTACGGGTTTTCCTTTCATCCTTGCAATGGTTTCCTGGATAATTTCAAGGTCTTTGCTATTTAAGGCCTGGATGGTTTTATTTTTATAGGAACGGTTCAGGACACCTGGCTCTGAAGGATCCCCGGCGGCAATACTTTTTTCCCGTGCATATACGGCTTTATAGGGGCCATATTGCAAGCTAATAGGGACATAGCCATTCCCCCCTTTCGCCAAATCGTCCCGGTCATAACCAGAACCTGAATTCGGACTATTTACAAATACCAATGCATAATCGGCACTATCGGCGGAACTGGGCTGAAAATACTTTCGGGCTAATTCCGGTTTAATAGGATCATACCATTTTTCAGGAGTGATATTATTAAAGAAATCTTTTCTTTGGGCAGAATAGGCTTTGGCAATATAGACTTTACTCCCCTTTTTTAAGGGTAGAATTTGTCCCTTGTTTTTCAATAAAACGATTGATTTTAACTGAGCCTGGTAGCCTTTTTCCATAAAACTTGGATTCCCTACTAGTGCCTTTGATTTATCAATATCCAGGTAGGGATTTTCAAAAAGGCCGGGTCGCATGATATTTCTTAAAAGCCTAATGGCAGAATGTTCAAACTTTGCCCGCATAAAGGCCTCGCCATGTTCTTTTACTCCCATAGCATACGCCTCCAAAACCGGAGCAACCTCATTATTACCCCCAAACTGATCCACTCCTGCCATCATGACTTTATAATGCCTTTCTGCTACCGAATTTTTTTCCATTCCCCATGATTTACCTTTGAAAACATCTGGTTTTTCTCCCTCATCGGCGGTTACCCCCCAATCTGTACAGGTAACCCCGTCAAAATGATATTGATTTCTTAATAAATTAGTAATCAGGTAAGTACTGTAACTATTACCCAGATTCTGATTATCCAGTTTATCTTGGTTATAGGAAATGGTATAATAGGGCATGACCGCCGAGGCCATTTGGGTAGGAGATCCCAGATTCAATCCTCCCTGGGTAAAAGGAATCAGGTTTTCATCCAGGTTATTTCCAGGGTAAACCGCATATTTTCCATAGGCATAATGGGCATCACGTCCTCCTTCTTCCGGTCCCCCTCCAGGCCAATGTTTTATCATGGCATTTACGGACGTATATCCCCATCCCCCTGAAATCTCGTCCTTCCCTAAGGACGTTTGAAATCCGGAAACATAAGCCTTGGCCATATCGGCCGATAATTGAGGATCTTCCCCAAAGGTTCCATTAATTCTTACCCAGCGAGGTTCTGTACCCAGATCAATTTGGGGGGAAAGTGCGGTGGAAATACCCAGGGCCCGGTATTCCTGGGAAGCAATATGACCAAAGGTCCGAACAATTTCCGGGTCGAAGGTTGCCGCCAACCCCAATGGATCCGGCCATTGGGAAATTCTTCCTCCAGCCCCTGCCGTATATTCGGCCCCGACATCTACACTATGCCTGGGGTCCGAGCTATTATTGGCAGGGATACCTAATCCAATGCCTTCTACCAATGCCTGTACCTTATTATTCCATGCAGCGGCCACCTCGGGACTTTTAACGGAAGTAATCAATACATGACGTAAATTATCTATTACCAGGAATTTCTTTTGTTGGTCGGTAATATCGCTGGTGTCGGCACCGGATTCAGCAAAAATTTTACCCCGATAGGTGCCTTTTCCGAAGGGGCCTGCCAGGGCCGGTAAAGCTTGATGGGCCGAATATAACATTAGACCGGCTATTTGCTCTTTGGTCATTTTTGAAGCCAGGTCCTGGACCCGTATTTCGGTAGGTAGGCGCCAGTCTTCATATTTATCCAATACCCCATTTTTATTCAGGTCTTTAAAGGAAAGTCCGTTTATACTCAGGATTTTAATTCCTGAACGCAGGGAATAGCCCAAAACAGGGCCATTTGGATTTTGAATAAATACCAGGCTATCCGAACCGGTTAGGAGGGAGGGCTTTGGTATAGAGCCTTGAAAGATTATAAAGGAAGAGAAAGGAATTAAAAAAAGAAGAAATCCAATTCTTTTTAAAAATCCGGAGCTGAATTTTAAGGTATTATGCATTGGCTAAGGTATAGGATGTTTCTTGGAAAGAATATTGTATCCGTATTCGAATAAATTTCATTAAGATTATGAAAAAACTTACAAATATTTATGATTGGTTATTTTTTTATTTTAGAATACTTTCTTTTGCTATAGATGAAAGCATTTGAATTTAACCTGGTATTTAATTTTAATGTTAACAAAGTTTTTGAGGCCTGGTCAAGGCCCGATTACCTGAAGCAATGGTGGGGTCCCCCTGAATATTCCGTCTTTATTAAGGCCTTTGATTTCCAGGAGAAGGGAATTTTCCATTATTCTATTTCCTCTATGGAAGGATTTCCTTTATGGGGCCGATTCACCTTTGGGGAGATTATACCCAACCAGAAAATTGAATTCATCAATTCTTTTTCGGATGAAAATGGAAATATTGTCCGGGCCCCTTTTAGTGATACCTGGCCCCTGGAAATTCATAACCAGGCTTATTTTACCGGGAATGAAATGTTTACCCGGTTTTTATTGAAGGCCAATCCCCTCCATGCGAGTCCTGAAGAAATAGAAACCTATATGGAAAACCTTGAGAATTTAAAAACCGGTTTTGGAGGCACCCTGAATCAACTAAATCAATTCTTGGAAAAATCACAATAAATCAGGAAGCATTAGATTCCATCGCCCGGCGGACGTCCAAATCCTCCCGGCCCCCCCGGAAATCGGGATGGTTCCGTGGGACGTCTACCGGAAAACTTCTGGAGCCTGAGGGTGAAGGAAAGCAAATAATATCGTCCCAATCTATTCGTATTGGTTTGGCTGGTAGAGGTCCCTGATTGGGTAGAGGAGTAGCCCGTATTCTGGTTGAACGCATCAAATACCGAAAAACGCAGGGTAGCAATATTATTTTTCAGGAAACGCCTTTCTACATAAGCATTTAAAATGGAAGGATTGGATGAACCTATATAATTGATATAATACGTTTTAAGAAAATCATAGCTTAGGGTCCAGTCTTTCAGGATATAATTTTTCCCATTTAATTCAAATAAAACCGTCTGGAAATTGTTGTTAATGGAAGGCTGGGGAATGGAATTCGTGGCATGATTAAGGCTATAACTGGATTTTAATTCCACATCCACCTTATCGGTTATATCATACCGAAATCGTACACTCTGGGTTAAAGCTAATGCTTTATTAATATTTTTCTGGGTTAGCATTAAATGCGATACGGAATCAAAATTGGATATAAAAGAAATATTATTGGTAAAGTTCCCATTTCCGTTTAAAATCAGGGTGTATTTTCTTTTTGCCCAGGGTTTAGAAAATATATAGAATCCAGAAGCCGAATAATATCCGTTGGCGTTCTGGTACTGGGTTAATATGGTACCCGCCAGTTGGGGATTGAGTGGATAGAATCTTGGATAATTAATAGTATTGGATACAATGCTATTGCTTACCTCATTAAAGGAAAGGTTTGTAAATAATACCTGGCCAGTGGCAATGTTGAATTTATTATATCGAACCGAAAAATTATTGGAAAAGGATGGTTTTAAATTGGGATTACCCTGTACCGGATAGGAGGCATTCGAGAAATCAATGACCGGTTGCAAAACGGAAAAGGAGGGTTGGGTACTTCCTCCATTATAATTCAGGCTAAATAGTTCATTACGGGAAAAATTGTATACATAGCGAACCGTTGGAGCCCAGTTATACGTAGTTATATGGGTATTATTCCCCGTAGTAGGAGAGTTTCCGTTTAATGCCGTAGGTTGAAAAGCGATTCCTATGGTATAATTATATTTTTTTTCGATCCCCCTAAAATTGATGCCTAATCGATTAAGGGCAAAATCGAAATTATAATGATTGCTCAATAAGGGGTCAAAAGCATAAATGGACTGACCATTTAAGGAATCGGTGGTTTTTTCACTATTTGTATGAGCATAATGAAACCCATAGTTAAATTCAAGGTATCGACCCTTTTTTATGATTGGTTCAATATAGGAAATATTGGTTCCAATACTATCGGTTAAACTGGTGGTCCGGATATTTTGATTGGCTGGGGCCGTGGGTCTTCCTGCCAAATAGGTATATACCGGATTTTGTAATTGGTAGCTATGGTAGGTCCCGCTTCCAATATTGATACTGAAGTTCCTACCCAAACCATTAAAACGGTGGTTATATAAAATATTTAATCCGTAGCTGGGGTTGGAAGACTGGTTACTCGAATTCACAGTATAATTAGAAATCACCTGACCATTATTGGACAAGGTATTTGCGCCGGATTGCCCTGTTTGAATGCCCCCAAAGGAAAAATTGGGAATCACCTTTAGATAATTAACCGTGTCGGGCTTATATTCCAGGTTAAAATTAAAACGAAGGTTTTTCTTTAGATCGGATTCGTCCGAACGGCTGGTATTCAAACTAATATTTCCAATAGAAATATTGTTTTGAATGGAATTGCTAATGGTATTCAGGCTATTATCGGCCAGAGATAAACTACCATACACCGTTATATTTTTCCCCCAGCTATCTCGATAGTTTAATCCCAAAGCCCGGGCCGTGGTTATGCCATTTTGATTGGCCCCGGAATT
>Ga0209067_10000147_pt1 | contig 49138 bp, 45 predicted proteins | sample ColStrG_CSR_2013_FD_187199 | JGI IMG/M metagenome (GOLD analysis project Ga0209067, IMG submission 187199) | Freshwater sediment microbial communities in response to fracking from Pennsylvania, USA - Cold Stream Run_MetaG_CSR_2013 (SPAdes)... | ecosystem: Environmental > Aquatic > Freshwater >... | reverse complement strand
AGCTTCTTCTTTTGCTCATAGCTTCCTAAATTTATGACTAAACTGATTTATCTCAATCAGTCCAGCTATTTAGGGGGCTAAACCACCACCAAGAGGAAAGAAAACCTCACTTAAAAACTTCACGGAGAACTTTACAAAAGCCCTTTAAAGACCGAATACAGCAATTCCCAAGTAACGTGCTAGAAACATTACCAACGCTTTACCCGAATCATTCGTGTCGCGATGCAAAAGGGCTATCTTCAAAAGTATCGTTTTCAAGAGTACTCAATCAAGTTCTCGTTAGTGGAAGACCTTGAGCAAACCGAAATTGATATTCAGCTTATCGACCGAGCGGGGTTGTTTTTAAGTCATGGAAAGGGGAGACGAACAGATTTATTGAGGTAAAAGAAGAATTGATTCAAGGTATCTATATTATTAAAGTGACCAAGCGTGATGAAATCATGGCGACGAAAATATTGCGACTGTAAAACCTGGTGGGAAGACCACCGATGATTTTCGCAACTGGGATTCTCGCCCATAGTTCCTCAAAGGTTGGTAACGATCTGTGTTGCACGATGGACGGCATAAGGCGTAACCAGTCGCTGCAAAGCAGCTTTGTATTGCATTAGTTTTTCACTTTTCGTAAGTTTATTTCTTTTACCATTGCTTTCTAAACCAACCTAAGTACAGGCCATGGAAAAGACGGTTGAACTCTTCACAAAACTCTCATTTTCAGAGCCAGAACTGCATCAGGAAATGTTAGCCCATGGAAAAGTAATTACGGCTAACAAAGGTGACGTCCTTATTAAGGAAGGTCAGTTTCTTAATTTTCTGCCAATAGTAATCAAGGGGAAAATACGGGTTTATCAGCAGAATGAAGATCGGGAGATTCTCCTTTATTATGTCGGACCGGAACAGACCTGCATGATGTCGCTTTCCTCTGCATACTTTGACTACAACAGTGCAGCTAACGGGATGGCTATGGAACCAACAGAAATTCTTGTCCTCCCTTCTTACTTAATTGCAGAATGGCAGCTCAAATATCCATCATGGAACAAGTTCATAATCAAAACTTTCAAAAGCCGATATGACGAGCTGCTGGCTGAATTTGGAAATGTTGCTTTCAAACCAATCCAAACAAGGGTAAAAGAATATCTTGAGGCAAGAGTGAAAAATGAGAAATTAAAGAAGTTACCGCTCTCTCATCAAACATTGGCTAACGAATTGGGAACAACAAGGGTAGTGATTTCAAGGATCCTAAAACAATTCGAAAAGGATAAAATCCTTAAACTTTATCGCGGCCATATCCAGATGGCCTAATTTATTTGGGCTTGTGTATCTTTTGATACAATCAATTTCCAATTGGAGATTTTATCATTGTAATGAATCTAGCTTAATGCTCAGCGTCAATGAAGACGGTGAAATGATTCATTATTGAAGACAAATTTTATAAATCCAAACAACAATTATTATGGAAAAAGTAATTCATTGTCGTGACGTGGGTTTTGATTGCAATGGAGTGATCAAAGCAAAAACCGAAAAGGAAGTTCTTGAATTAGCTGCAGCACATGCTAAAACTGTTCATGGCGTAATGGAAATAACACCCGATATCGTTCAAAAAATTAAATCGGTTATAAGGGAAGAGGTTGCCAGTTGACCTAACTACTAGGTTATGAGAATACAAGTCTTGTAAATCGCATTGCTTTTTGCATCTGCCATTTGTATGGATCAGGTGCCGCAAACCCTCTCATACCAGGGGCTGCTTCACCCATGCTTGCTCGGAATTTCCGGTTTGCATGAGCAATTGCGCATAGTTAAGGTATATGGAAATACCGTTTTGTTTTAACATTGACTTGTGTTTAATCACTTAAAATACCGCTCATAGGTCGTCCGTGTGGCAATACCCACAGGGCCTTCATAAATACCGCCTACATTCCCCATATCTTCTACCAGCACTTCAACTATATTAGGTGCATTTTTCTTAAGCAAATGAACAGGGATAGCGTAAGCTCGAATTTTCTCATAAGATTGGCTCTGGCCAAAGGGTTGTCCATCATTGGTTCTCCCAATCATTTTTCCATTTAAGTAGGTTTTATCAAAGTCATCGATTTTTCCAAGGATCAACACAAGATCTTCTTCGCTGTCAATTATTTTGGAGTCGATCAAGAAGGATCTTTTGTACCACGCTAGTCCGTCATACCTTAAATACCCCTGATGTTCCCAGGGGGAGGGCACGATTATTTTTTTCCATTCAATGTCTGCTTTGTCTTCCCTGTCCCCAACAGGAACAAAATCCCAAAGGCCTTGCAGATCAACAAGCATTCGGTTCTTTGTTGAGCGATAAATTCCCAAGTTACCCTCAATAATACCTCCCCCTAGAGTGACGTCGAATACGCGGATGGCGATGATGTTTTCACCTTCAAAATTGATCACCTCATTCGGAATAGGATACTTGCGTTCACTGTTGTAAGCGGTTTTGAATCGGGGAGGCATGGAGCCCGAGAAACCAATCAACTTTTCATTGACGTACACTTCATCGACATCATCAATGAAACCAATATTGAGATAGTAATTTTCACTTTTATCGAGTTTTCGACCGTCAAATTTTTTTCGGTACCACGCAAAGCCATCGTAACCGTTAAATCCTTCCTCTTCCCAGGGTGCCGGGGCGAATATCGCTTCCCAATTGCTATCGTCAACTTGAGAAGTTGACCAGATCGCTTTGTCGCCAATGTGAAATTTCCAGCTGCCGCGGAGGTTGATTTCCTGAGCCTGTCCCGCGGTGCTGGCAATAAGAGTGACAGAAATAAATACAAATAGGTTTTTCAAGGTTTAGGTTTAGGTAATTATCAAAAATAATAAATTGTTTGAGTGAAGGTGAGTGCCCGACCAAAGGCGACATCACCCTCCTCAAACGAACCCTAGTTCAAGGCTAATACCGGGAAATTATGGGTGACCTTTTCAAGGTGTGCTGCCCACTTTCCATTTTTGGATGCTGCCAGCTTGAAGGTGACTGACAGTTCCTGGCCGTCTATCTGTACCCGCAAATCATCACCCCTCATTTTCTCGATATTAAATTTTTTCGAGAAACCTCCTTCGACATCACTACCGCTCAATTTCTCTTCGTAGACTAAACCCTCCGAGTTTACAAATTTTATGACTACGGGAGATGAAGTGTTATACGCATAAATAACATTAATCACATCGGTTTTATTGGTCGATATAACTTTAACAGCAGGGATATCCTGGCCCTGGGCATGAGCCCTGCTCATCACGAATGTGCTAATGGCAGCTACTACCACTCCACAAATAATTGCTTTTGTCTTCATATACTTTAGTTTTGTTGATTTTTGTATGGTTTGAATCACAATACAAATAACGACCTCACCGCAAGCCAAGATGTCACCGCCGGGTAAACGTTTGTAACAAGATGTAACAGAATTAAAGGGGCACGCTAAATCACCAGCTTGTAGCCAGTGCCGTGAACGGTGAGTATAATTTTTGGGTGGTTGGGGTTTACCTCCACTTTTTGGCGTAATCGAACAATAAAATTATCAACGGTACGTGTGGTAGGCTGTTCCTCATAGCCCCAAACTTTCTCCAACAAGTCGTATCGACTTACTACTTGGTTTTTATTCTGATGCAAGTGGGCGAGGATTTCAAATTCTTTATGAGATAATTTTATTTCAGCCCCGCCCTCATCAGCACGAAAGGCATTAAAATAGATGTTTAACCTGCCAATCGAAATAACGCCACTATCATTATATGAGCTATGCTGGCTCCTTCGCAGTAAGGCCTTGACTCTCGCCAGCAGTTCGCGTAGACCAAAGGGTTTGGTGATATAATCATCGGCACCGAATTCAAGGCCCAACACTTTATCCATTTCTTCTCCGCGAGCCGTTAAAAGAATAATCGGTGTGGTGATACCCGCCGTGCGAGCAGCTTTGCAGACATCGAATCCGGAAAGCTTAGGCAACATGACGTCGAGTAGCACTAAATCGTATGATTTGCTTTTGATTTTTAGTAGTCCCGCCTCACCATCACTGGCCACTTCTACAAGATAGGATTCCAACTCTAAGTTGTCTTTCAGCCCAAGTTGCATGGCGGGTTCATCTTCTACGATTAAAATGTTTGCCATTGGTTCAGTTGCGCGATGTTTAATTGGCGAGCGGAAAATAAAGTTTAAAAGTCGACCCATTTCCTAAATCACTTGTAACGGTAATCTTCCCATTCTGTTGCTCGATCAATTGTTTTACCAACGAAAGTCCAAGACCGGTGCCTTGGCTTTTTGCCAAATTGCCGCTTGAAACCCGGTAGAATTTATCAAATACGTGCTTCTGATCAGCTTGGCTGATGCCTAACCCATAGTCTTTTACGGCAATCCAACCAAAATTACCCTCCTTTCCCAATGTTATTTCAATGCGCTTGGTGCCTGCACTGTACTTGATAGCATTATCAATCAGGTTGATGATTATTTCTGTAAAAGCTTCCTTATCGGCTTTAATAATCAGCACGGGATCTCCCTCGAAATGATAATCAAACCCCTTGTTCTTTAAATGAAAATCATAGGTTTTGAGAATTTCATGAATTTCATCAACGAGATTTAGGGATTCGACGTTGAGCGTTTTTTTTCCTGCTTCGGTTTGACTGAAGTTGAGAATTTTATTGACGATACCGGACAGTCGATGTGTCTCTTTACTGATGATGGCATAGTATTCTTGTTTTTTTTCCTCCGATTTTACTCTACCCATCTCTAGCGTTTCGGCAAACATGCTGATGAGTGCTAATGGAGTCCTTATTTCGTGCGAAACGTTAGAAACAAAGTCTGTTTTGTTCTGTGCCAGTTGCACTTCTTTTTTCACGTTTCTAAAAGCTAGCGCTAAGGCAATAATCAAAACCAAGTCAAGACCGACCAATAAAATCAAATTGGTGGTAGTCCGATCCCTAACAATTTGCTTTAGCGAGGCGCCTTGCGTACGAATACCTAATGCATAATCTGGGAAAATCCAGAAACTTTTTGATAATGAGACTGAGGTGAGTGAAGTACTATCGTTTTGTAACGTCGAGTAGACTAGCTGACTTGAGGATTTATCGAATGCCGACAAAATGAATTGATCTTTAGAAATGGTTTGAAGTTTTGGCCCCACCACTTCTTGAATGAACATGACTGGGTTGACAAGAAGCCCAGCCAGGCGAAGACCTCGAGGACCTTCTACAATAAAGAGTAGCAACTGACGATTTTTCTTCCCAGGGTGCTTACTTACTTCTGCTTTTTGAAAACCACTCTTTTTGTAGTTAACTAATTGCTGAATTCGTGTTTCACTTCGCCAGAGGCTTTCGCCAATGGTGGAGCGGAGGGAATCACGCGAAAGGCTGTCTAAAGAGTAGAGTTTAATAAATGGTTTTTTTTCGATCGTATCAACAAGAAAGACAGAATACACCGAAGAGTTTAATGAAAGTAAGTTTTGCATGGCCGGGGGTACGCCTTTGTCGTCCTTACGCTCAATTCCGAGTTCAATTTTCGATATCCAGTGGCTTAAAGCATCATCCGAATATTGGTTCACAGAAAATAAAATCGCCTCGAGCTGTTTTTTGTAGATGTCATCGATCATCTCTTCGTCTTTATTAAGCGATGAGATTTCATAGACTGAAAAGAATAAGGCGGGGAGCAGAAAAATTGCAATAAGAATAAGCGCTATTCTTTTGGTGGGATTCATGTCAATTTTCTGTCCTAGGTTTCACAGTGCTGTTCAAATTTACTTCGATCCAGAACCAAATTAAAATAAGGCTCACGCAGGCGGAATCGCACCTGCTTTGGCATTAGCCTTTTTTGGAAGTTCGATAACAATGACGGTGCCTTTATTCGGCTCACTTTCAATTGTTAGTTTGCCATTATTCTTTTCAATGAACTCTTGGCACATCACTAGCCCAATGCCAGTTCCTTTTTCATTGTTGGTTCCTCTTGTGGTAAAATGATCGAGAGGATCCAGAATCCTAATTATGTTTTTGGACGGGATGCCAACCCCGGTGTCTTTTAAGCGAATGACCGTCGTTTCTTTTAGTTGCTCAGCTGTCAGGGTGACCAAGCCTCCCGGCTTTGTGAATTTTAAGGCGTTCGTGAGTAAGTTCGTGAGAACTGACTTGAACATATTGGGGTCACAATAGACGAATAAACCTGATGGGACTGACGATGAGAGAATTATTTTTTTACTACGCGCTGACGCTTCATGGACGGCGACGATTTCTTCAATCACAGGTTGAAGTAAAATAAACTCCGGCATGGGATTAATCCCCTTTAGTTGCGATTTTGACCAGGTCAGCAATTCATCCAGGGAATACCCTAGTTGTTCCACCTGTTTTTCAAGACCTGTGGTTATTTTCAAAAATTCACCTTCGCTGACCTGTTTTTTTTGGAGCAAACTGAGAGCCGCTTTCAAGGAGGCAATAGGGCTTCTCAGGTCATGACTTAAAATGGAAAAAATTTTATCTTTTGTGAAGGAGAGTTTCTCGGAATTGGTTCGATCTATTGAAAGTTGGTAGTTCTTGAGTTCGATCTCTTCTTGGTATCGCAACGTTTCGCGTTTGAGAAAAAATAGTATAAAAAAAAGCGTGATGAATACTAAGCCGATTCGGATGGGAAGGCCCGATTGTGTGGCGGCAATACTCGGATGGGCAGCAATCACCTGCATGGCAGTAATCAGGTAAGCCACACCTTGCAACAGAAACAGGGGTATTATAATTTTTAGATTATGAAAAATGACAAATGTCGCCGCCGCCAACACGTATAGGTACATCTCTGTTCGGAAAGGCTGCGCCAATGCCAAACTATTCATTGAATTGATTCCGGTTAGTGACACGATCAAGAGAATTTTAGCATAGAACGCCAAGCCTTTCTTATTTAAAAACAGGACTATAAAAAAGATGAGAATGGACCCAAGATGAAGCGCAAAAAACCAGAATTTCTGCGATTCCGTTTCTCGAGCAGGTAAAAGGAGGAGGTCGTAAACAAAGTAAAAGAGGGAGGTAAGGGAAACGAGGAAGCTCCCGAAGTTGGTAATACGGATGGCGCTTTTTTCCGGATGGGCCATTTCGGTGGTAACACCAGTGTTGAATATCTTGCGAAGGGATATAACCAAAATTATAGGTTTAGTAGCAAGGTTTCTAATTCATTCTCCATCTCAATAGTAAGATACGTGAGCGAAAAGTATATCACTTCAATTCTTGAATATTTCTTTCGATAATGGATTGGATGTCGGCGCGGCTTAGGTTGTTACCGTCATACAAAAGATCACTGATTTTACGGATGATCAGGTCAAGTTCTTCAGACGAAATTTTCAATGCTTCCATTAATTGTTTGTCTTTCAGTGAAGTTGCCTCTGTCGTAATCAAATAACATAACCCAAGTATACGGGCTAATGGAGCCCGCAGGATGTGGGAGTTAATAAAGGCATACTCGGTGAGCTGTTTATTTTGAGTTTCGAGCTCAGAGGTTCTTTTTATCACGGCGGCCTCCAGCGTCTCATTGACCGACATCAATTCTTCGTTCATGGTTTCAATCTCATTGGTTTTTTCAACTAACTCATTGTTGCGTTGACGAATTTGTTCCAACAAGGTATTGATCTTAAGATTCTTGTAACAGAGTGAAATATTTTCAGCCATTGCCTGAATGAAGGTAACCTCTTCAGTTCCCCAATCCTTTTTAACTAATTGGTTCTCACAGCGAATAACGCCGATGGGTTTTCCGTCAATCACAATCGGGCAATCCAATATCGATCGGATTGCCAGGGGCTTGAGGTAAACCTCTTTGAGCTCGCTGGTTGCCGGATGTTCGGCAGCATCTAGTGCCAGGATGAAGGGACCTTCATCAAGGGCTTTGAAATACAGAGGGAAATCTTTTCGCGTTAAACATACCTTGTCATCATTCCCGCCAGTTAATTCACATAGATGCTTTCGAACAATCATGGCATCATTTTCTTCCATTGCCCAGATACTAACTCGACTCGTGCCCAAGTCGTTGGAAACCAGCAAACAGATTTTTCTAAACAAGGAATCCAAGTCTCCCTTAAAAAGCGATTGATCTTTTGCCAGGTGGAGCAGTGTATTCTGATATTTCAGCTGAGATCGATTCTTTTTGGCTTCCGTTTCCTTCAACTTATTGGTAAGAATGTTTGATTCTTCAAGACCTTTAATCAATTCGTTGACAACGCCTACTAAAAAATAAAGTACATAGATAAATCCTATTGAAGTAACTATATAAACGGCGGCATTTTGAATAAAAAAAACATTTTTCTTAATAAAAATGAAATAGAGGAGTAGGCTGATGAGAAGCAGTCCTTGGATGAAAAGATGTTTACGACCAAGGATAAAGCCGGTTAAAATTATTAATAAGACTATAAAAAAAATATTTCTCGACAGAATGTTGGCTTCCGTAAAATTTTGAAAAGAAATAAAGGTATATAGAATTGTAGAGGTCAAGATAATATTGCAAATGACGCCATAAGAGATCAAGGCAAATGAAATGGGATAATTCCTTTTGGGGTTTTTCGCGAAATAAAAAACAGACGAGATAAAGACAAAAACACTAATGACTTGAAGCCAAATTTGAATGTTTGAATAGATGGCGTGATAGGTAATAGCATCAAGGAAAAACCCTAATAGGCAAACTACGGCAGCCAGAAAGGTAATAATCTGTTTCCCTTTTTCGTACCTGTATTGTAGGTTTCTGCGAGTCATTTGGATATCATCCAGCCAGCAATATAATAAGGCAGGCGGAAGACAAGAAGAGTCCTATTGGTTTTTGATTAGATACTTATGTAGGAAGTTCCGTTCCGCTCGCATAAGGAGTCAGGTATAAATAAAAAACCCCGGTACTACCGGGGCTTTTTTCTTCACACAAACCTAAACTCTTTAGATTAATATAGCCATGCTGGTCAAGGCACCGGCCACCTTTAGATTGGAAGCTTCAATGGCCTGCTGATTCAATTCAAAACGAAGTTTCTCATCGACGGTTTTGAAATTGATGCAGCTGCCTTTTGAACCTAAGCCGCTACGGTCGGTTACCACCAAGGTGCCCTTTCCCTTTACCTTATTGTTGACCGCTTCAAACTCATTGCTTTTGCTCTTGTCAATGAAAACTACTTGGCAATCCGTTACTTCTGCGGCATTGTTGAATTTCTTGATCACATAGGTTTTCGTGCCTTTTGCTTTTCCACCATACCAAGCATTAAGCGTATTGTAGATGTCTGTATTCCCAACAACACCAATGACAAACTCTTTGCTATTGTCAGTTGCTGGCCATTGAACGTATTTCACGAAATTAAATACCATCATTGAGTATACTTCGTGCATTGGGCGCTCTTGTGAAAAGGCTGCCGAACTCACCATCATTACCAATCCTGCTAGTACTACTTTTGCTGTTTTCATGTTATTTTCTTTTTTGTTTGTGTTTGATGATGCAAATGTAGACTGGCTCAGGGGCGTGGATTAACCAACCTTGGCCGGATACTTTCTAATGTAAGTTTTTTATAGCCGTTGTAGGGGCGGTAAACTTTAGTTTGCAAGTGGAGCCTTGGACGGGTCTTTTAACTATCCCTTGCCTGCTGAGGAAAATATTATTTGGATTTACCTTTTTTGCTAATTCCTGTTAGGAAGGGCTTTGGTGTCGTTTTATCCAAATACTTTGGCATTCCGTGTGGGTTTCTGATGCCGACCGCCGAAATGTTACGCAGGCAACGATAAATTAGCCCTCATTAAAACCCGAAACTCCCCCTGATACAATGAACTTCATGGCCGCTGGGCCGGGAACAGGGAGGGGTTTTACACTTTCTTTGGGCACCACAAAGTGATCGCCTGCCACGGCGTAAGATTGAGGAAAGTATACCACTACCATGTCTTTTAAACCCAGTTCAGAAAGGTCGGATTGGGTTATAAAACCAATCCGATGTAATTGATTCTCCTTATTAATAGTGACCAGTACCGGTCTGTCGAACTTTTTCTTATCCCCAACAAAGGCCGCCAGCAAATCCTTGATGGAAGAATAAACAAGTTTTACTAAAGGGATCCGGTTGACTAAATGATCGAACCATTCACCTAACCTTCGAAATGCAAAAATCGAGGAGAAATAGCCGAAGATGGTAATGCCTGTTAAAATAATAACAAAGCCAAGTCCGGGATAGGGTAGATTTAATCGGCTATCTAACCATCGAAAGGACACATAGATAAAGTAGACCGTGGCCACTAAAGGCACGATAAAAATGGTGCCACTGAAAAAATACCGGATGATTCGACGAAAGAAGCTGTTCATTTAATAAAGTTAAGGTTAAGGACTATCAGGTAACGATTTTGCATTCAAGCCAGTTCAAAATCCCTTTCTCATTTTCAAACCAGTTGACTTCCCTATCACGCGTAAACCAGGTCAATTGGCGTTTGGCATATCTTCGGGAATTTCTTTTCAGCAGTCGAACGGCTTCATCGTAGCTATAAAGACCATCGAAGTAATCAAAGATTTCACGATAGCCAACCGTTTGAAGTGCATTGCGATCTTTGCTCGGATAAAATTTTCGGGCTTCTTCAACTAAACCGTTACTGATCATTTTATCCATTCGCGTGTCAATGCGCTGGTATAACTGGTCGCGAGGAATATTCAATCCTATTTTGATGACCTCAAATGGCAGGGCCGCTTTTCTATTAACCCGAAGTGAGTTCATTGGTTTCCCTGACGAGCGAAAAAGCTCCAGGGCACGCATAAGGCGTTGCGGGTTTTGCCGATCTACGGTTGAAAAATAATCTGGGTCAGTCTGTTCGACTTCGTGCTGCAGCCAGTCCAGACCTTTTGCTTGAAATTCTTCGACAATTTTTTCTCGCGTTCCGGATCGCACTTCCGGCATTTCGTCAAACCCCTCCAGGGCGGCTTTAATGTAAAGGCCCGATCCGCCCACCATCACCAGCCAATCGTATTTTTTAAATAATTGGATCATCAGCGATAGGGCTTCGCGGCCATATTGCCCGGCCGTGTACTCTTCCTGAATGGATTTATGGCCGATAAAATGATGCGGTATTTTTCGTAATTCTTCCGCAGAGGGTTTGGCCGTGCCGATCGTTAGTTCTTTGAAAATCTGACGTGAGTCAGCGGAGATGATTTCCGTGGCCAGTTTTTCTGCCACCGAAATCGAAGCCGCCGTTTTACCAACGGCGGTCGGCCCCACTAAGACAATCAGTTTTTTCACGCCGTAAAAGTAGGCAAATTCGCACCTCCGAAATCACGGTCTGGGCAATTGCTGCATTCCTTTTTCATCCGTAACTTGCGGACAAACCACTGCACGGAAATGATAAAATACACGAACCAGTTTTTGGCTAAGCTGGAAGACCTGATCGCCGAATCGGACTACATTTTGCGCTACGAAAAGGGAAATTTCAAGGCGGGCTATTGCCTGCTGCGCGAACAAAAAATAATGATCGTGAACAAATTTTTCACCATGGAGGGCAAGATTAACGCCCTGCTTGATATTATCAGGATCGTGCCATTAGAAACGACCAGATTCAGTGAGAAAAATACTAAGCTTTACGAAGAGTTGACCAAGGCGGAAGTGAGCATTTGATTTAAGCAAACTTTATATCGAACAAGAATTTTGAAAATCACCTTCCTCGGCACCGGCACTTCACAGGGCGTGCCCGTGATCGGGTGCGAGTGTGAAGTGTGCCGTTCCCTGGATTACCGCGACAAGAGACTGCGGGTATCGGTACATTTGGAAATTGATGGCACCAGTTTAGTCATTGATACCGGACCGGATTTTCGTCAACAGATGCTGCGTGAAAGGATTTCTAAATTGGACGCCGTTCTCCTCACGCATTCCCACAAAGATCATATCGCGGGACTCGATGATATTCGCGCCTTCAATTTCTTGCAGGAGAAAGGTATGCCCATTTATGGCTTGCCCGAAACACTAGAGCAGGTCGAGATAGAATTTTATTATGCGTTTGAAGCACAAAAGTATCCGGGTACGCCTGTTTTGAATTTACAAGCATTGGATGGAAGCGAATTTGAAGTGAACGGGATAAAAATTATGCCGTTGCCAGTTCGCCATTTGCGCATGCCGGTGCTTGGTTTTAGGATTAATGATTTCAGCTACATCACTGACGCCAATCTGATCCCCGATGAGACAGCGTCAAAACTGAAAGGCACCAAAGTACTGGTGTTGAATGCGCTACAAAAAGAAAAGCACCTATCTCATTTTAACCTGGAAGAAGCCCTTATTCAGGCACGGAAGATTGGTGCCGAGCAGACTTATTTCACGCACATCAGTCATAAAATGGGCTTGCACCAATCGGTGAGCAAAGAATTGCCCGATTTTATCACCTTGGCGCACGATGGACTGACGGTAACTTTGTAATCGTGCACAACAACTATTATTTCTTGCGACAGTTGAGCACCTCGCTCGATGACAAAATTATTGACTATTCGGTGGTGTCCTGTTTTAGTCAGAACAAAGACGAGCTGATCATTGAACTCAATAATTCACATCATTCATTTTTTATCAAAGCCAATTTAATGCCTGGGATTTGTTGCCTTTCTTTCCCGGATAATTTTCAGCGGGCTCGCAAAAACAGCGCGGACCTATTCAAGGATTCCATCTTAAAGAGGGTCGTCGCTGTCCATCAATTTAAAAACGAACGAAGTTTTTCCCTGGAACTGGAAGGCCACCATTCCTTGCTTTTCAAAATGCACAACAACTTTGCTAATGTGCTATTCTTAAAAAATGATGTGGTAAAAGAAATTTTCAGGAACCACTTGCAGACGGATTTCCAGCTGGTGCCCGAAAAAATGAACCGGTCAATTGATTTTAGTGAAGAAAATTTTATACATCATCATTCTTCATTGAATAAAGTCTATTTTACCTTCGGAAAACTGGTGTGGGACTATTTGGATGAAAAGGGTATTGGTCAGTTAGCACTGCAAGAGCAGTGGCTGCTTCTTGAAGAAACCCTTCGGCTATTAGAAAAACCGAAGTACTACTTAATTGAAAGAAAGGGAAAGCAGGTGTTCTGCCTTCTTCCTTGGGGTAAAGTGAGCAAGGAGTTTTCAGATCCGATACTGGCTATCAATGAGTTTTCTGATCGGCTTATTCACGATCAAATCTTCTATCAGGAAAAGAATAATGTCTTGCATCAGCTTCATACAAAATTAAAAGGCAGCGAAAGTTATTTAAAAAAAAATACGCAAAAGCTGAACGAACTTGTCAACGATCACCACTACCAACATTGGGCTGATTTGATTATGGCTAACCTCAACAATATAAAAACCGGAATGGATAACATATCCCTCCCCAGCTTCTATGATGAGCGTACGGTAGAAGTGAAATTGAAAAAAGAATTGACGCCGCAGAAAAATGCGGAAGTTTTTTATCGAAAGGCAAAGAATCAGCAAATTGAAATCAACAAACTCAAGGAAGCCATCAAGCAGAAGGAAAATGAAATGGTAAAATTAACTCAATGGATTGACGCGGTGGAGCGAACGGAAGAATGGAAAGAACTCAAAAAAAAGATAGCGGATGCGGGTCTCCCTAAAATGCACGAAGGTCAGGCAGAGAATTTACCTTTTCATGAATTTGAGTTCAACGGATACAAAATATTAGTCGGTAGAAATGCGCAGGCCAATGACAAGCTTACCTTAAAATATTCCAATAAAGATGACTTATGGCTACATGCCAAGGATGTAGCCGGTTCACATGTGTTGATTAAATATCAATCGGGCAAGAATTTTCCAAAAGACGTCATCGAATATGCAGCGGGGTTAGCCGCTTACAATTCGAAAAGAAAAAATGAGGCACTTTGCCCGGTCGCCTTCACTCAAAAGAAATACGTTCGCAAACGCAAAGGCGACCCTGCGGGAATGGTGGTAGTGGAACGTGAGGAGGTCATTCTGGTTGAACCAAGAATGGAGTAATCAAGCGCAGGCTGGATCGGTAAGTTTCTGCCACGGGTTTACTTGACCACGTTCACCTTGATGGTATTGGTTCTTCCCTTTTCGTTTATCGGCATGCTGGCCAGCACTATGAAAATGTCCCCTGACTTCACATGGCCGTCTTTTTTTAGAATTTCCTCTACATCGGCAATGGTTTCATCCGTACTGGCAGACTTGTCGTAATGATAGGCACGCGTTGCCCAAACCAGATTCATGGTGTTGAGAATTTCTTTTTTACTGGTGAAGGCGAATATGTTTGCATTCGGCCGATGCGACGAAGCTTTATAGGCGCTGTACCCGACCAGCGTCATACCAACAATCGCTTTCGCATTTACATCTTTGGCCAATTTACAAGCCGTAAGAATTAAACTGTCATTGAAGAAATTAGGCGATTGGGGATCGGGGTCATGAAATTTGTAAAAAATGTCACCTTGCTTTTCCACAGAACCAATGGTGCGTACCATACTCCGAATTACTTCAATAGGATATTTTCCGGAAGCCGTTTCCGCCGAAAGCATCAGTGCATCAGCACCATCCATAACGGCATTCGCAACGTCATTGGTCTCGGCACGGGTAGGGCGTGGGTTTTCTATCATGCTCTCCATCATCTGCGTGGCCACAATGACGGGCTTGGCCGCTTTGTTGCACTTCTCCACCAGCATTTTTTGGATCATGGGTACTTCTTCCATCCAAACTTCCACTCCCAAATCTCCCCTCGCTACCATCACCGCATCGGTGGCAGCGATGATGGCATCAATATTTTCTAAGGCTTCTGGTTTTTCAATTTTTGCCACAATGCGGGTAACCGACTGATGCTTGTTGATGATTTCGCGCAAGGCTTCGATATCCTTTGCCTTGCGTACAAAAGACAAGGCCACCCAGTTCACCTGGTGCTTGAGTCCAAATTCAAGGTCAATCAAATCTTTTTCCGTCAAGGAAGGGGCTGACACTTTTGAGAACGGAAGATTTATTCCCTTTCGCGGTTTGAGAGGTCCACCATAGACCACGGTGGTAATCACTTCTATGTCGCGGACCTCTTTTACTTTCAATTCTATTTTTCCATCGTCAATCAAAATCATGTCACCTACTTTCACGTCGTGTGGAAGGCCTTCATAGGAGGTACTCACAATTTCCCGGTTGCCTAATAGCTGACGGGTAGTGATTATCAATTCCTGCCCCGTTACCAGTTCTACACCCGGCTGCACGTCATTCACCCTGATTTTTGGTCCTTGCAGGTCCTGCAGTAAGGCTACGTTTGTTCCCAACTCTTCATTGAGTTCACGCACATTGTTGATTACTTTAAGGTGGTCTTCATGGGTGCCATGAGAAAAATTTAACCGAAAAACATCAACGCCTTCTCGCAGGAGTGCCCGCAACATTTCTTTGGAGTTGGAGGCCGGGCCTACCGTAGCGACGATTTTGGTTTTGTTGTACGAGATGCGTTCCATCGGTTATAGGTATTGGGTTAGAAAATAAAGTTCTCTTTTGCTTTTAAGGCGGCCAAAGGTATAAAAGCCACTAATTCAATGGAAGGAATATTGCGCAAGAGTTCCTGCAAACGATTGCTGTCGGCAAAAGCCTCACCATGCGCCAAGAGAATAAAGTCAAAATGGGGATGCTCGGGTACTAAAAAGTCTTTTGCTCCACTCTCCTCATTCGACTTGTTCTTAAATAATTTTAACGAGTTCACTTCACTGATTTGTGCATAATGTAGATAATTATTGACAGCTTTATTTTTGTGCATCACCTCATAATCTTCTGCTTTTATTAGTTTGCTGCCCAGCACATGGTTGAGTTCCCAGGCTAATTTATAGGCCTTGACCGTTGAAATAATCCCATATAATTCAAAGTCGAAGGTATATTCAATGTCCAGGCGTTTTTTCTTCATAAAGGGAGAAAGCTCATAGGTGTTCGAGAAGAGGACGTCTTTTATTATCGTCTTTTTTACCAAATTTCACGATTGTGGAGGCAAAAGCAAAAAGTTTGACAATCTCCCCCCAAATCCCTTTCTTTGCATCGTTTTTTGAATCTCTAAACCATACAATCATGTCTGAAATTGCACAAAAAGTAAAGCAGATCATCATCGACAAGCTAGGCGTTGAAGAATCCGAGGTAACCCCTGAGGCAAGCTTCACTAACGACCTGGGCGCTGATAGCCTCGACACCGTTGAACTCATTATGGAGTTTGAAAAGGAATTTAACCTTTCTATTCCAGATGACCAAGCTGAAAATATCGCTACCGTTGGTCAAGCGATCTCTTATTTGGAAGAAAACGTAAAGAAATAATCTATACTTCCGCCACCGCATGACTTTCAAACGAGTAGTAATTACTGGCGCTGGCGCACTGACAGCCATAGGTAACACACTCCCGGAATATTGGGAGGGTTTGAAAAATGGAAAAAGTGGTGCCGCTCCCATTACGAAGTTTGATACCAGTAAGTTCAAAACAAAATTTGCCTGTGAGGTAAAGGGTTTTGACCCGGAAAAATTCGTCGACCGGAAAGAAGCAAGGAAGATGGATCCGTTCACGCAATATGCGATGGCGGTGGTTGACGAAGCGATAAAACATGCTAACCTTCCGTTGGCTGACTTAGATCCTGACCGTGTCGGGGTAATCTGGGGATCGGGCATCGGAGGGTTGCTTACTTTTCAGGAAGAGATGAGATCCTTTGCGGCCGGTGACGGTACGCCACGATTCAATCCTTTCTTCATTCCTAAAATGATACCCGATTTGAGTGCGGGTCATATTTCTATCAAGTACGGATTTCGAGGACCCAACTTTGTCACCGTTTCTGCGTGTGCTTCTTCTACCAATGCCATTTATGACGCCTACACCTATATTAAGTTAGGAAAATCAGACATTATTGTGTCGGGTGGTTCGGAGGCGGCAGTTTGCATTGCTGGGGTGGGTGGATTCAACGCGTTGAAGGCATTGTCAGAAAGAAATGACTCTCCTGAAACCGCGTCCCGTCCTTATGACAAGGACCGCGATGGGTTTGTGTTGGGTGAAGGTGCCGGTGCGCTGATTTTAGAGGAGTACGAGCATGCGAAAAGAAGAGGGGCAAAAATTTTGGGTGAGATTATTGGCGGTGGCATGACGGCGGATGCCTATCACATCACAGCGCCGCACCCGGAAGGGGCAGGTATTACCAAAGTGATGGAACATGCTTTGGCGGAAGCAGGCATCAAACCGGAACAGGTGGATTATATCAACACGCATGGTACCTCTACGCCCTTGGGAGATATCGGTGAAATCAAGGCGATCCAAAAAGTCTTTGGAGAACATGCCTATAAACTCAACATCAGTTCTACCAAGAGCATGACTGGCCATCTACTGGGTGCCGCCGGTGCGATCGAAACCCTCGCCTGTTTGTTTGCTATCAATGAAGGAATTATCCCTCCTACAATCAATCATTTCACCGATGATCCGGACCTTGATCCGCGTCTGAATCTTACCTTTAATAAAGCCCAGCATCGCAAGGTCAACGTTGCATTGAGCAATACGTTTGGTTTTGGTGGGCACAACTTCTCGATCATCGTCAGAAAAGCGGAGTGAGTTTGTGTGGAACATACTGACTTTATCCAAGCCCAACAGTAAAGAAGATAAGAAATTAGTAACGGCCATTAAAACCATTGGGGGGTTTACGCCATCCAATTTGACGATCTACAAGTTGGCCACCCTTCACAGCAGCAAAGCAAAAGACATTGAAGGCTTTCGTGAATCCAACGAGCGACTTGAATATTTGGGAGATGCCATTTTGGGCGCTGCCGTTGCTGATTACCTCTTTAAAAAATATCCGTTTAAAGATGAAGGCTTTCTTACGGAAATCCGTTCGCGTATCGTGAACCGCGAGTCGCTAAATAACTTAGCCCGCAAAATCGGAATCGCCTCTATCGTGCAATATGATCACCGCAACACGCAACTGCAAAAGGTAATTTTGGGAAATACCCTGGAGGCGCTGGTGGGTGCTGTGTATCTGGATAAAGGCTATTTGCGTTGCAAAAAATTTGTCATCGATAAATTAATCCAGCCCTATTTTGATTTGGAAGTGGTGGTCAACTCAGAATCCAACCACAAGAGCAAGGTAATTGAATGGGCACAGCGGAATTCCAAGGAAATCAAGTTTGATATTGTTGAGAACAAGCGCGGTCGCGGACGAGAGTTTTCGGCTCAAGTGGTGATCGGTGGTGAATTGTTTGGTCAAGGCTTTGGACTGACTAAAAAGAAAGCGGAGCAAGATGCCGCTGAGAAGACCTGTTCGATATTAAGTATTTGAATCTGATTTTGAGATTTATGATGGAATCGCCATCACATAGCTATAAAAAATAAATTTATATTTAAGTGAGGGTGAGGTGCTGGTTTATTTTACCCGCATTACCTCAATCGAAGAAAGTCCCTTTACATTTCTCCTTCCTGTTTTAAAATCTTTGGTTGACAGCACCAGAATGGAGTCATCCATATCGGTAATTGTTTTTTCGTTTTTCTCGGTAATCAGATATACGGATTCGCCAACAGAAGTATTGAACAACTCATTCCAGGAATACACCACCTTGTAGCCATCGGAGGACTTAAATACAAAATAGTACTCACTTAATACTTTAGGGCTTTCGGATTTTATCTCAACGGTTTGAAGAATTTCTTTCAATAAGATTCCTTTCAAGCCCTTTGCTTCACTTTTCTTTTCCCCTGAGTGATTGGTAATCACCAGGTCACCGATAGGAACTTCTTTCCATTTCTTTAAATCCATCACACTTACTGTCAAGGGCGAGAAAACTTCTCCCGAAATAGTAAATGATGAAGTGACCTTGGTTTGTTGGGCATGAATAACGCCAACCATCAAGCAAAATGGTAGGATGATAAATTTTTTCATGGCGATAACTTTGTAAGCCGCAACTTGGAACTGGTTCAAGTTAAAACTTAATCCCCACTGGACAATGATCCGATCCGTGATACTCGTTGTAAATCAACGCGCCTTTTACTTTTGGTATTAATTTCTCACTCACCAAAAAATGGTCGATGCGCCAGCCAATACCTTTTTCACGTCCATTAATCACAAAATTCCAGTAGGTGTACTTCACTTCGGTGGGATGAAAATACCGAAATGTATCCACCAAGCCGATGCTGAGTAAACTCGCGAACCCATCAATCTCTTGTTGGGTGTAGCCTGCACTTTTGTTATAATTTTCTTTTGGTCGCGCAATATCTATAGCCTGGTGTGCCACATTGAAGTCCCCACACGCAATTACGGGTTTCCGGCGCATCAGCCATTGCAGATACTCCCGAAACGCGGTGTCCCAGGTTTGGCGGTAGTCCAGACGCTTCAGTCCTTCACCCGCATTGGGCGTATACACGGTCACTAAAAAAAAATTAGGGTACTCGGCTGTGATGACGCGACCCTCCTGATCATGGTCATCCAGACCAAGGTCAAACTGAACATTAATGGGATCATCTTTAGTTAAGATGGCCGTGCCCGAATACCCTTTGTGCGCTTTGGAGGAATTCGCAAACACTTTGTATTCGGGAAGCAATTCAAGTGTAGTCAGCACGTCTTCCGTTGAAGCTTTGGTTTCCTGAAGGCACAGTATGTCGGGGGCCATGGCACGCACGTTGTTTACAAACTCTTTTTTGACAATGGCGCGGATGCCGTTTACATTCCAGGAGACCAGGTGCATAATTTTTAAATTCCAATGTCTAAATAGCAATTTCCGAAATCCAAATCCTAATTAAGTTTTCTTTTAAAAATAGATACTTTTACTGAAATGCTTCCGATTTTTTAGATGATGGAATTTCGTACGGAATTGATACCCGCTGTTTCCGCTTCGCCGATCGGTTTGAAAGAGAAAATATTTACGATCGGTTCATGCTTTGCTCAGGCGATGGGTAGTCACCTGGCTGAAAATAAATTCAAGGTTTGGAATAACCAATTCGGCGCGGTTTACAACCCCACTTCGATTCATCGGCTTCTTTTATTCGCCTTGGGCAATGAATTACCTCCAATCGGGAGTTATTTGCAGCAGGAACCCGGTTGGCTTAATTATTATTATCATTCTTCTTTTTCTGCCATGAAAAAGGAAGGACTTGAAGATAAAATCAGAACCTCATTGATTGAGGCAAATGATAGCATAAAGAATGCAAACCGCATTATCGTCACTTACGGAACGGCTTTCGTTTATCGCTTGAAAGACAGCCTTCAGGTTGTTGCCAATTGTCACAAAGTTCCCTCCACCAATTTTGTCAAATCACTTTTGACAGAGCCTGAAATAGTTGCGTCGTTTCAAATTTTCTATTCAAAACTAAAATCGACTAACCCAAATTGCAAAATCATATTGACGGTCAGTCCAGTGAGGCACTTAAAGGACACCTTGGAATTAAACTCCGTTAGCAAGTCTATTCTCAGGATTTCATGTCATTCCATCGTCGATCAATTTACGGATGTAGAATACTTCCCTGCTTACGAGATTTTGCTTGACGACCTACGCGACTATCGTTTCTATAAAACAGATCGTCTTCACCCAACCGAAGAAGCGGTTCTATACATCTGGGAAAAATTTGTCGCCGCCTATTTGGATAAATCAGCACGGGAGTTTATTGAGAATTGGAAAGAGATTCAAAAAGATTTAGCGCATCAGCCATTTCATCCGGAATCACAAAATCATCAACGTTTTTTAAAAGCAACCATTAAGAAACTAGAAAGGCTTGCGTCTTTGGTCGATGTAAAAAACGAAATTGAAAATCTAAAATCCAGAATCGCTGCCAGTCAGAATTCAGCATCTAGCAACCCGTAACCACTATGCCCAATAAGCTTATTCATTCCACCTCACCCTATTTGTTACAACACGCGCATAATCCAGTGAATTGGCAGGAATGGAGTTCAGAGGCATTAAGGGAGGCAAAAAAAATTGATAAACCAATTTTAGTAAGCATCGGCTACTCGTCTTGTCATTGGTGTCACGTTATGGAACGTGAATCTTTCGAAAATGTGGACATCGCCAAAGTGATGAACGAAAGTTTTGTTTGCATCAAGGTGGATCGCGAAGAGCGGCCAGACATCGATCATATCTACATGGAAGCGGTTCAAGCGATGGGTATGCCTGGTGGCTGGCCATTGAATGTTTTTCTCACACCCGATCAAAAACCATTTTATGGAGGCACTTATTTCCCACCCCAGAATTGGGCCCGCTTGCTTTTGCAAATCGCTAAGACTTTTGACGTAAAGTGGGATGAGATCAATCAATCAGCGGATGACCTTACTAATCATTTGCAACGAAATGATCTCGACCGATTTGCAAAGGATGAAACCGATGCGATTTTTAATCGGGCCAAACTGGAACAACAGTTTGATATTCTCCAGGGGAAGTTTGATAAGCGATGGGGTGGCATGGAGAAAGCGCCTAAGTTCGTGATGCCCACGGTTTGGCTTTGGTTATTGCGATATTATTTTCTTTCGAGGAATAAGACAGCCCTTGAGATGGTCGTGTTCACCCTCAAAAAAATGACGCGTGGTGGTTTGTATGATCAGCTTGGTGGAGGATTCTCTCGTTATTCGGTGGATAGCGAGTGGTTTGCTCCCCACTTTGAGAAGATGTTGTACGACAATGCACAATTGTTGAGTCTGTATGCGGAAGCCTATTCGATCACCAAGGATAATTTCTTTAGGTCAATTATTGATGAAACGCTGGGATGGCTGCAGCGCGAGATGATGCATCCCCAGGGTGGATTTTATTCCGCCTTGGATGCCGACAGCGAAGGGAGGGAAGGAAAATTTTATGCCTGGACCTACCAGGAAGTAGTGGAAGCGCTTGGAGACAAACACACGTTGATGACAGAATATTTTCAGATCACAAAAGAAGGAAATTGGGAACATGGTTTAAATATTTTATGGCGACAGGAGTTGGATAAAAATTTGATGTCGGATTCCAATATTAATCAGCACGATCTTGACGAGCTGATGGAAGAAGGAAAGAAAAAAATGTTTGCTTTTCGTGAAAAGAGAATTCGCCCCATGCTGGACGATAAAATTCTCACCGGATGGAACGCGATGACGGTCCAGGGTCTGGTGGACTGCTACAAAGCTTTTGGCGATCAACAATTTCTTGAATTAGCCCAGAAAAATATTTCCTTCCTTGAAAAGTACCTGATCTATGATGGAAAGGTCTGTCGGACTTTTAAAAATAAACCTTCAACGACGGAAGGCTTTTTGGAAGACTATGCCTTTCTGATTCAGGCGTACATTTCGCTGTATGAAGTCACGTTTAATGAGATGTTTTTGAGAAAGGCGGAGCAATGGACCAACTATGTGTTGAATCATTTTAATGATTCAAAGGAGGACTTTTTTAATTTTTCTTCGCATTTTGCCGATCAACTTATTGCCAAAAAGACGGACGTGTTTGATAACGTGATTCCTTCATCTAACTCGGTCATGGCCAGAAACTTCTTTCGTCTGGGTACCTTACTTGATCATCAGCAATGGAAACAACGGGCAGTGAAAATGACCTTAAAACTTGCTGACCTTATTGCTACCGAACCGGTTTATATGAGCAACTGGGGGATTTTATTTTCAGAAATTTCGGTAGGCTTTAATGAAGTAGTTATGGTGGGTGAGAAAATGGAAGAAATGCGAAAGGAAATTCATGAGAATTATTTTCCCTTTGCAGTGTTCCTGGGTACAAAATCGAATAGTAATTTACCCTTGTTTTATGGTCGGGGGGCAAAAGACAGTAAAACGATGATTTATGTTTGTCGGAATAAAGTCTGCCAGTTCCCGGTTGAAAATGCGCAAGAGGCAATTCATCAAATTGTTCCGAAATGAAAAAAATATTTTTTCTGTTTTCCCTGGCATGCCTTGCTTGCGCATCAAAGAAAGTTTTGCCGCCGGCCCCGGTTTTGCCAATTCCTTCGGTAGCACAACGGGCATGGCATCAAATGGAGATGAATGCGTTCGTTCATTTTACAACCAACACCTTTACGGACAAAGAATGGGGGTATGGGGACGAGAGCCCCAACGTTTTTAATCCGACGGAGTTCAGTGCAACACAATGGATTACTACGTTGAAGGAAACCGGATTCAAAGGAGTCATTCTCACGTGCAAACATCACGATGGCTTTTGTTTGTGGCCTAGTCAGTATACGGAACATTCGGTAAAAAATAGTTTGTGGAAAAATGGAAAAGGAGATGTGGTCCATGAAGTGGCTCAAGCATGCAAGAACGCCGGATTGAAATTCGGAATTTACCTTTCGCCCTGGGACCGCAACCACAGAGAGTATGGGTTGCCTGCCTATGTCGATTATTACCGAAATCAATTGAAAGAATTATTGACCCAGTATCCTGACGTATTTGAAATGTGGTTTGATGGCGCCAATGGTGGCGATGGATTTTACGGAGGCAGGCGTGAAGCCCGAAAGATTAATGGGCGTACGTATTATGATTGGCCCACGACGTTGGGATTGGTAAGAAAAATGGACCCAGAAATTATTTTTTTTAGTGATGCCGGTCCCGGGGTCCGGTGGGTGGGGAACGAAAGTGGGGTAGCGGGGGAAACCAACTGGTGCACCATCACGCCCGACACGCTTTACGCCGGCAAGGCAGGGATTGAGAAATTGCTAAATGAGGGGAGTGAGAAGGGAACGCAATGGATACCGGCAGAGTGTGATGTGTCGATCCGGCCCGGATGGTTTTATCATGAGAAAGAGGATGGACTCGTAAAAACACCGGAACAACTGCTGGAGATTTATTTGAAGTCGGTAGGAAGAGGTTCATTATTGCTGCTCAATGTTCCACCTGACAGGCGAGGACTTTTGCATCATAACGACGTAAAATCACTGCAAGGATTTAAAAAACTGCTGCAGGAGGAATTCAAGACCAATCTCGCGCTTCGTGCTAACGTTATGGCTGACTCGTATCGTGGAAATGATAAGCGTTTTTCAGCCGATAATCTCGTGGATGGCAACGGTGAAACGTACTGGGCAACGGACGACACTCAAACCACCGGGAGCGTTGAAATCGACCTAGGAAAGAGTGTCAAGGCGAAATATATTGTACTTCAGGAATACATTCAACTTGGTCAACGTGTGAAATCGCTTTTGATAGAGGCATGGAGCGGCGGGCGGTGGAGAACCGTTGCAAAAGCGACCACCATCGGCTACAAACGTATTTTAAAACTTGATTCCATTGAAACGGAAAAGATCAGAATAAGAGTTTTAGAATCGAGAGCATGCCCGGTGATATCCAACATCGAAGTGTATTAAATTGTCGAGGGCCTTATACCGCTCTATCGAAATAAATTAAACGAACGTGGAAGAGGATAAAAACAAGAAGACCGTAATCCTGCTGATGGCGATTGCTACCCTGGTGCGGCTATTCTTTGCCGCACAAGTAGAATTGGGCAACGATGAGGTGTATTATTGGACCTATGCCTTGTATCCAGATTGGAGTCATTTTGATCATCCCCTTATGGTTGGCGTGGTCGCCCAACTGTTTTCCCTGAACCAATATCTTACCGATGACTTCTTTTTACGCCTCGGCCCCATCGTACTTTCCGCAGCCAGCACCTGGCTTATTTTCAGGATCGGAAGGAAAATCAAAGATTCACGCGCTGGACTTTATGCTTCCTTTCTCTTTACCGGTTCAATCTATTGTTCAATAATCAGTGGTTTTTCGTTAACCCCCGATGCCCCGTTAGTTTTCTTTTGGCTGCTGGCCATCGATGCGGCAGTAAATTTTTTACCGAAAGCCTTAATCACTACGGTGGAGAGAAAGCAAATAGTTTGGTTTGGCCTAGTGGCAGGCTTGGCCATACTTTCTAAATACCAAGGGGCTTTTTTGTGGGTCGGCGTATTTGTGTATGTTATTCTTTATAACCGTCAATGGCTAAAGGAATATTCGTTTTATCTCGCCGGGTTGGTTTCATTTCTCGTCCTGTCACCTATTTTAATCTGGAACATTCATAACCATTTTATCAGTTTCACATTTCATGGAAACCGTGTCACGCCAGCGCTGGAAATTCGACCTGATTATTTCTTTACTGAAATCATCGGTCAAGTTGCTTACAACAATCCGATCAACTATGTGCTGATCGTGATCGCATTAATGGCCTTGTTAAAGAGCGAAAATTTCATAGAACGAAAGTATTCAAGCGTTTTGCTTTGGATGACAATCCCACTGTGGGGGGTATTCACCAGCTTTTCAATTTTCCGCTCTACCTTACCTCATTGGACAAGCCCGGCATTCCTGTCGCTGATTTTAATTGCCGCCTGTTATTGGTCAGAAAGAAGGCCGATTTTTTTCTGGATCAAATTTCCAGCTTTCTTTTTAGCGGCACTTTTGATTATGGCTTTATATGTGATTAACTATTCCCCGTTTCAGTTGGGCAAGAAATCGAGTGTTTCAAGATTTGGTGAAGATGATTTTACCCAAGACCTTTATGGGTGGAAGCAAATTGGTGATTCTTTCAAGGATATTGCAATTCGTGAAGAGAACAATGGAAATATGCCGGTCGGCTCAGGAGTAGTTTCATTCAAATGGTTTCCGGGTGCACACCTCGATTTTTATGCCGCCCACCCCGCACAACGAAATTTATTTTTGATCGGAGATATAAACGACATTCACAAATACGCCTGGATCAATTTACATCGAGGCGGGTTAACAATAGGAAATGATTATTACCACATCGCCGTGAGTAACATGTATCGCGATCCGAACGAATTATTTAAAGGCTATTTTGAAAAAATTGAGCCGATTGATACCGTTGAAATAAAACGTGCCAATAAAACCATGCGGTATGCTTTTTTTTATAGATTGAAAAATTATGGCGGAAACTTTATCAACCCGCTCCCCGGCCGATGACCGAAACGGAAATTTTATTTTATAAATTCCTCAAGTTCGGGGCCGTGGGCCTTTCGGGGATGGTCGTGGATTTTGGAATAACTTTTTTATTTAAAGAAAAATTCCAGCTCAATAAATATTTATCTAATTCGTGCGGATTTTTTGCTGCCGCTTCCAGTAATTTTATTCTTAATCGACTCTGGACATTTCAAAGTGCTGATCCTGCCGTTGCCTTTCAGTACATAAAATTCTTGAGTTTGTCGATCGTTGGCGTGTTGCTGAGCAATGCAATCATCTTTTTGATGCATGGCCGCTGGAATTGGAATTTTTATTTTGCCAAACTGATCTCGATTGGAGTGGTGTTGTTCTGGAATTTTTTTGCCAGTTATTTTATTACGTTTAGTAACTGAAATCCAAAAATGCAAAATGCCCAGCGCATTTTCGCTATAAAGCTTTTGATGTAACGCTTAATTATAAGTATTTCTAAGGAGTAGAACCTGCCGGTGGCTGAAACTAGGAATCATCGGCAGCTTTTAAATTTATTCCGTCCCCGTTCATGGTCAGCACCGAGTATGCCATCGATAAATTTCCCCTGGGGGGAGGGTTACTCCGGGGTGGCTCATCCCCATGACAATTTCAGGTTACTTTGTTCCGAGCACGTCCCTGATCACCATGCCTCCAATTTAAACCACTTTCGCCCTTGTCTATAGCGTAGGTTTGGGCGAAATATTGAAAATGGAAATAAATCGCCTCAAAAACATTGGATGTGTGTCTAAAAAGTTGAAAATTAGAGGAAGCTAAACCCTGCGATTATGAGTTTTTTTAATAACCCAAACCGGATTCCCGAAAACTATGGTTTGCGCACTGCTGCTGGCCTAATCATTTACTTTGTGTTGATGCATGTGGTCGGTCTGGGCCATCATGTAGAACTTCGGCTGCTTAACCTGCTGATTATTGTGGCGGGTATCTATTTTGGACTAAAGAAATTTAAAGAATTGCACGGCCAGCACATCAACTACTTTCGGGCCTTAGTGACGGGTGTGGCCATTGGGGCGGTCGCTTCAATCGCGTTTGCGTTATTTATGTTCATCTATATGAAATTGGATTCCGACATGATGCAATCTATTATCGATAACGAACCGATGGGGCGCTACCTCAATGCGTATATGGCTTCCTTTATTGTGGCGCTGGAGGGGTTCTTCTCCGGTCTACTGGTGACCTTTGTGCTGATTAACTATATGACCACAGACGAAGTAGGGCAATCCTAGTTGGTATGGATCTTTCTTGAGCCATGGTTACGCTCCCATAGCCTATAACGATTAGCTCAAAATCGACTTTAAAACCCCTCAATTAATTCATAACTTGCGCCCTCATTTTTTCAGACTGTGGGCAAATACAACGAATTCAAGGAACTGAACCTGGCGCAAGTCGCCTCCGGCATATTAGAATTTTGGAAGCGGGAGAAGGTTTTCGAAAAATCAGTAAGTAACCGTGAGGGCAAAAAGCCATTTACTTTCTACGAGGGGCCTCCTTCGGCCAACGGAACTCCGGGTATTCACCATGTGATGGCGCGCACGGTGAAAGATATCTTTTGCCGCTACAAAACATTGCAAGGCTTTCAGGTGAAACGCAAAGGTGGCTGGGATACGCATGGGCTTCCCGTTGAACTTCAGGTAGAGAAGCAACTCGGCATCACGAAAGACGATATTGGTAAAACCATTTCTATTGAGCAATACAATCAGAAGTGCCGGGAAACGGTGATGATGTACAAAGATCAGTGGGATGACCTCACAGAAAAGATGGGCTATTGGGTGGATTTGAAAAACCCCTACATCACCTATAACAACGACTACATTGAAACGGTGTGGTGGATCCTGAAACAGTTTTACCAAAAAGGTCTTCTCTACAAGGGCTATACGATTCAACCGTATTCTCCCTCCGATGGAACGGGTTTAAGTTCTCACGAATTGAATCAACCGGGTTGCTACAAAGAGGTGAAGGACACCTCCATTGTAGCTCAATTTAAAGTGAGACACGACCAGAGATCGAAATTCCTGTTTAAAGAAAATATTGGCGATGTTTTTGTTTTGGCTTGGACTACTACACCGTGGACTTTGCCATCGAACACGGCGTTGGCAGTGGGTGAAAAAATAAGGTATGTGCAAGTCAACACCTTTAATCAATACACACATCAACCCATTAGCGTTGTCTTAGCGAAAGATTTAGTTTCAAAATATTTCTCTGATAAGAATAAAGATTTAAAAGTCGAGGATTACAAGTCCGGGGATAAAGCCGTTCCGTTTCAACTTGTTGGGGAGTTTACGGGCACCCAATTGGTGGGAGTAAATTACGAACAATTGATCCCTTATGTTCAGCCGTTGTATGACCTGGAGAAGGCATTCCGTGTCGTTGGAGGGGATTTCGTGACGACCGAAGACGGAACCGGTATTGTTCATATCTCGCCAACGTTTGGTGCCGATGACTTTCGATCTGCAAAGCAAAATGGAATTCCTCCGTTGACCTTAAAAGATCAGGATGGTAATGAAGTCCCCACCGTTGACAAGAGCGGGAAATTTGTAAGAGAGATTGGTGCAAAATTGAAACAGGATGTTGAAAAATTTAAAATCAAAACGCACAAGCCGCTCGGCGAAAATGATTTCTATGTAAAAAATTATACCGATGAAGATGAAACGAGGCCGGACTATAAAAACACCGATGTCATCATCTCCATTATTTTGAAAGAAGAGAACAAAGCCTTTGATGTACGCAAGTTTGAGCACACCTATCCGCACTCTTGGCGCACGGATAAGCCGGTGTTGTATTATCCACTTGATGCGTGGTTCATTAAAACTACGGCAAAGAAAGAGCAGCTCGTTGCATTAAATAAAACCATCAACTGGAAACCGGAAAGCACCGGCACCGGTAGGTTCGGAAATTGGTTGGAGAATTTGGTGGATTGGAATTTGTCCCGCTCGCGTTTCTGGGGAACACCGCTTCCAATCTGGAGAACCAAAGATGGTAAGGAGGAACTTTGCATTGGTTCCCTCGATGAATTAAAAGCTGAAATCGAAAAAGCAAGTCGCGCCGGTATCCAGAACCCCGGTATCGAGGATCTCCATCGTCCTTATGTTGATCATATTGTGTTAGTAAGTCCTTCTGGTCAACCGATGCATCGTGAACCTGATTTGATTGACGTCTGGTTCGACTCGGGCGCGATGCCTTACGCGCAATGGGGGTTGGATAAAGAAAAATTGAAGGCCAACAATCCAATGCCGTTTGGCAAAGGATGGGAGGGCGCTTATCCTGCCGACTACATTGCCGAAGGGGTTGATCAAACACGAGGATGGTTCTTCACTCTTCATGCAATTGCAGGACTGCTTTATGAAAGCGTAGCTTTTAAAAATGTTATTTCTAATGGCCTTGTTTTAGACAAGGAGGGCAACAAGATGAGCAAACGCAAGGGTAATGTCGTGGATCCGTTCAAGACGCTTGATCATTACGGGGCCGATGTGGTGCGCTGGTACATGATTGAGAATGCTCCTCCCTGGGATAACCTCAAGTTCGATCTTGCCGGAATAGAAGAAACACAACGCCGGTTTTTTGGCACGCTTCAGAACACCTATTCATTCTTTGCTTTGTATGCCAACATCGATGGCTTTGTGAAAGATGAAATGAATAATGTGCCCTATGAAAAGCTTACGCATCTTGATCATTGGATTATTTCCAAGTTGCAATCGTTGATTGTTGAAGTTTCATCTGCTTATGAGGATTATGAGCCAACTAAAGCGGTTCGCGCCATTCAGGAATTTGTCAATGATAACTTGTCAAACTGGTATGTACGCCTAAACCGAAAACGCTTTTGGGTAGGTCAAATGACTCAAGATAAGAAGGCAGCTTACGAAACACTCTATGAATGTTTATTGGTCACGGCTCAGCTGATGTCACCCGTGGCGCCATTCTTCGCTGACTGGCTATACAAAAATTTAACAGACAACATCCGTCATCAAGCAAAGAAGAATAATACACCCCTACAATTTGATTCGGTGCATCATACGGAACTAGTAAAAGCTGAAAATAACCGCTCAGACAAAGATTTAGAATTGTCAATGAGCTACGCGCAGACAATTTGTTCTCTTGTGCACTCCATTCGCAAGAACAGCAAGATTAAAGTGCGCACGCCGCTGCAAAGGGTTTTGCTTCCCGTATTGGATGAACAATTTTCAAACCGTATTAAAGGGGTGGAGGATATTATAAAATCGGAAGTCAATGTAAAGTCCATTGACTACATTGATGATGCCTCGGGTTTGTTGGTAAAGAGTGTGAAGCCGAACTTGCCGAAGCTGGGGAAACAGTGGGGACCAAAAATGAAGGAGGTAACGTTGGTGATTAATACACTGACCAAGGAAGAGATTGCGTCCCTGGAAAAGAAAGGACAACTTTCAAAAGGGGGATTTGATCTGGCGTTGGAAGATGTGTTGATTTCATCGCAGGATATTCCGGGATGGTCAGTGGCAAGTGAGGAAAGCATCACCGTGGCACTGGATATTACGATTACCCCCGAGTTGAAACGGGAAGGAGTAGCTCGTGATTTTGTAAATAGAGTGCAGAATATGCGCAAGGACATGGGGCTCGACGTACTCGACAAGATTAACATCGAGGTGGAGAAGGATGGCGAATTAGCCACCTCTTCACTCAAGGAATTTAAAGACTACATCTGTACGGAGACCCAGTCGCTCAGTTTGGAGATAAAAGAAAATGTTTCCGATGGAACGGAAGTGGATATGGATGAGTTTATTTTGAAAGTGAAGGTTTCCCTGAAAAAATAGAATCCCTAACTTTGTGCAAAATGAACATAGCCCTTTGCCGCTGCGACCCTTTCTACCGGTTGATAATTAGGTAGGCCGTGAATCGCACCAATAAATTGCCACTTTATCCAGTATAATTACCTTAGAATGAAACTTTACAAATATTTCCTGATTGCATTAATCATTATTGCCATTGATCAAACCAGCAAGTTGCTCGTATACCAACATATGTACATCCATGAAGAAGTAAATGTGTTGGGCGAGTGGTTTAAACTGCATTATTTATTAAATCCTGGAATGGCATTTGGTATTCGTTGGGAAAATGAATTTGGTAAACTGGCCCTTACGATTTTTCGGATCGGTGCCATGTTTGGGATTGCGTATTATTTGATCCGCTCAGCAAAGAAAAGTTCGCATCCTGGATTCCTGGTGTGCTTGTCCTTGATATTAGGCGGCGCGATTGGGAATGTGATTGACAGTACGTTTTACGGAGTGTTACTGAACAATGCGCCGATGGAATCGCCGACCAAATGGTTTCATGGGCAGGTGATTGATATGTTGTATTTTCCCTTGTTCGGGTTTCAGGTACCCGAGTGGGTGCCGCTTCGCGGTGGCACGTATTTTAGTTTTTTTGACCCTGTATTTAACGTCGCCGATTCCTCTATCTTTATTGGTGTTGCTTCGATATTAATTTTTCAAAAAAAATTTTTCCCCCATCAGCAGCAAGAACATGAACGACAAGAAAATGAACTGCAGATGAATCCGGTTAGTCAGGAGAATACATCGACGATTATTGTCACTGAGGTGACTGAAACGAAAACAGAATCTGAAAATAATGGCTGAAAATCTGGCGATATCGGCATCAACGCAAAAAGAGGCGCGTTACGAAACCCTCCTTCCTCAACTTGAGTCGCTGGTCTCTGGAGAACCCGATTTGATTGCCAATTTGGCGAATATTGCTTCGGCCCTGAAACAGACGTTTGATTTTTTTTGGGTTGGGTTCTATCTGGTAAAAGAAAAACCGGCCGCCTCACCGGAATTGGTATTAGGTCCCTTTCAGGGACCAATCGCCTGTACCCGAATTGGTCTGGGAAAAGGAGTTTGTGGAACAAGCTGGAAGGAAAAGAAAGCAATCATCGTTCCCAATGTAGATGAATTTCCCGGGCACATTGCCTGTAGTTCCGATTCCAAATCGGAAATTGTTTTGCCAGCTTTCAAAAACGATAAGGTGTTTCTCATTCTTGATGTTGATAGCCATAGGACCAATGATTTTGATCAGACCGACGAGCGTTATCTTAGTCAAGTCATACGGATCATAGAGAAATTCATTTAGCGGCCTCCCATTTTTTTGTAAGCCTTTTTTCCATTCCTTTAATTGCACTTCGCATTCCTTTCCCTTCATTGTTGGTTAGCACGATCAGGCCATCGTGGTGGTCCAGGTAGCGTCGAATGTAGGTGGCGTAACCAGGCCATCCCCCACCGTGGTGAACAAATTTTCCCAATACAGAATCTTGTGCGAGACTCCAGCCAAAACCATAGTTGTGAAGGGTGCCATTATTCAATTTTGCCGGAGTAAAGGCTTCATCCAGTGTTTTTTTCTTGACGAGCCTTTCCGTGTAAAGAGATTGTTCCCAGAGAAACAAATCACCTGTCGTAGAATTAACTGTGCCATCGCCAACAATGCCATCAAGGGTATAAACTACCTGAAAATGTTTCAGGCTATCGGGAAGAATGAATTTCCTTAAACTGTCTGAATAAACATAACCGTAAGCATAGTTGGGAATGATTTCAGTTGATGACCTTCGCGTATTATAAACCCTTGTTCGCTTCAAATGTAACGGCTTGAAAATATTTTCGGAAAGAAAATCCGAGTAGCTTTTTTTTGATACACGTTCGATGGTACTGGCTAGCAGTGCATAGGCGGTGTTGCTATATTGCCATTGGTCACCTGGCTTGAAAAGAACCGGAGGTTTATTTTTTGCCAGGAGTTTGATCAGGTCATCGTTAAAGGCGATCTTCTTGGGATCCCAGTCTTTGTTAAATTCATCCATGTAATCGGGAATCCCAGAGGTATGCGTCAGAAAATGCCGGATGGTCATCCCCCTATAAGGGAGCTCTGGAATATATTTTGTTACCGGGTCGTCGTAGTTCAACAACCCTCTTTCCTTTAGCATCATAATGGCCATGGCGGTGAATTGTTTGCTCACCGATGCGAGTTCAAACAAAGAAGAGTCATTGAGTTTTTCCCTGGTTTCGTAGTTAGCGTATCCAAAACTTCTCTGATAAATAACTTTTCCGCCCCTGGACACTAAGACATTGCCGTTAAATTGAGCGGTATCGGCCGCGGATTGCATGACCGAATCAAGCGATAATGTCAACGGGTCAGACTGATCCCCTTGCCGTTGATCACATGATAAAACGAAAAACAATAGCACGGTAAATAGCCAGGTTGGTCTGAATTTCATTTTGAAGGATTTTCAAATAAAGCTATCAATCTTTTTGAAAAATTTTGATGCAAATTTGTTTAACTTCGATTTTACAAAATCTTTCATTATGAAAACTCAACTTTCACGCAGGGATTGGTTCAAATCTACCGCAGCATTATCGACGGGTCTGGTTATGTCAACGGCCCTATTGGATCGGTTGATGGCAGCCCCCATGAGCCAGGCCGAAAGGAATCATGTACTCAAAGCACTTAATGGTAAGGTCCGGTTGAATTCGAATGAAAATCCGTACGGCCCATCAGAGAAAGCGCGACAAGCCGTGGTGCAGATTTTGTCGGAAGCGAATCGGTATCCGTTTGATGCCATCAAAGACTTTAAAGCCATTCTGGCTAAAAAGGAAGACGTACCGGTTGAATACATTCACGTCGGTGCTGGATCGGGTGACTTGTTATGCCAAGCGGGAACAGCTTTCGGAATTGAAGGGCAGCGCATCGCTTCGTGTTATCCGACTTTTACACTGTTGATGGCCTATGCTCAAGTTTTCAATGCCAAATGGGACAAAGTCGATCTGAACGAAAAATTGGAATACGATTATGAAGCCTTGGCCAAAGCAATAAAGAGCGATACGAAACTTGTTTTTATCTGTAATCCCAACAACCCGACCGGAACGTTGGTTGATCCGAAAAAAGTGAAGTCTTTCTGTGAAGAGGTATCGAAAAACACCGTGGTATATTCAGATGAGGCTTACCTCGAACTCTTGGAGCCGGCTCAGCAAGTTTCCATGGTCGACTTGGTAAAGAAGGATATGAACGTCGTGGTATCACGTACGTTTTCAAAAGTATATGGGTTGGCAGGCCTGCGCCTAGGGTATCTTGTAGCAAAACCCGACCTGATCAAAAAGATATCGCAGTATGGCGGTGATTTCCCCTATAGTCAAACAGCCATTGCAGCAGCCAAGGCTAGTTTGGGAGATGAAAGTTTTATGGCCATGGTTCGCGGAAAAAATGCGGCTGCGCGCAAGGTACTGACCGATTATTTAGATGAACACAAAATTTTTCATGGCAAATCGCTGACTAATTTTGTCTTCTTTCCCGCACAAAAGGATGGCAAGACCATCTTAAGCAAAATGGAAGAGCGTGGCTACCTTATGCGCATATGGGATTACCAGCAGAAGGAATGGTGCCGCGTAAGCATCGGCACAGAAGAGGAGATGAAAGGGTTTGTAAAATCTTTCGGTGATTTTGTTTAGGTAGCCTGCCCATTACCAAACGGATATTTTGTTCTAATTCATTCGACCTGTTTTTTTATCTTCACGCTATGAAATGGATTTCACTGGCTTGCCTTGCATTATTTTTTTCTTGTTCATCTAAAAAAAATTATAACGAGATGGATCGTTCTGCAACTCCTAACGTTGACTCATTGAAGTCGTATGTGCTTACCAATGCGCAAGGTATGAAGATGGAAGTGACCAACTTTGGTGGCCGAATTGTTTCACTATTAGTGCCAGACAGGAATGGAAAGTTAGACGATGTGGTGTTGGGCTATGATTCATTAAAGCAATATTTGACTGGTAATTTGTATTTCGGTGCGATGATTGGCCGGTATGGAAACCGGATTGCTAAAGGAAAATTCTCATTGAAGGGAAAGTATTATCAATTAGCCTTGAACAATGGCGCCAATGCCCTGCATGGCGGACCCGGAGGGTTTCATAATGTTTATTGGAAAATAACGCCCTTCAATACTACTTCTTTGCGGATGACCTACCATAGCAAAAATGGCGAAGAAGGTTATCCGGGTAATTTGGATGTCGTTGTCACCTATACCTTGACGGATAAAAATGAAGTGGTAATTGATTATGAGGCATCCACCGATCAGGAAACGATCGTCAATCTCACCCACCACTCCTTTTTTAATTTGGCAGGGGCTGGCCGCGGCGATGTGCTTAATCATGAATTGACCATTTATGCCGATGAGTTCAATCCGGTCGACAGCGGCCTTATTCCTACCGGAGAATTGAAAAAAGTAAAGGGAACGCCTTTTGATTTTTCAATACCTCATAAGATAGGTGAGCGAATAAGTCAAGATGATGAACAATTGAAGTTTGGAAAAGGGTATGATCACAATTGGGTCTTGAAGAAAAAGGGGAAAGAACTATCCCTGGCGGCTAAAGTAGCTGAACCGGAAAGTGGCCGCACCATGGAGGTGTGGACCACGGAACCCGGCCTGCAATTTTACTCTGGCAATTTTCTGACGGGGAAAGATGTGGGTAAGGGAAACAAAGCCTATCCCTTTCGATCGGCATTTTGCCTGGAGGCACAGCACTTTCCTGATTCGCCTAATCATCTTAATTTTCCTTCTACTGTCCTGGAGCCAGGGGAGACATATAAACAACGCACCATTTATCATTTTTTATAGCCTCAGCTATTTGCCTTGAGAGAGTTCATTATTTGTGATGTAAATCATCTTCCTGGGTAACCACAAATGAACTTCGTTTGAAATAAGGTGCTCCGTCGGCGGTTAATCCTTCCACTTCAACTATAAATTCTCCTAAATCATCGGGCGTGAAAACAGAAAGTTTATGAATTCCTTTTTCATTAAACTTTATGAAGGGATTCCAGTATAAGCACGATTTAAAATTGGGTATTCTGCGATCACTTAAAAGTTTCGGTTCATTAAAGGGCAGGGGAGAAGAAAATCCGGACAAAAGAAAACTACCTAATGCAGGCACGGGCACTGGTAAATTTCCTTCTTTTGTTTCGACAATAATGACTCCATTTTTGCCAAATGATTTGAGTGCGTTCCTTTCCAGCTTCCAAATAATTTTTATCTTATCGATCATGGAGGGTTTTAAACCAAAGAAGAAATCACTGTTCAGGGTAGGCGTTCCATCAATAATGAAAAGGGGGTCCTCTTTGGCAAGCACAGGACTTTTGCTGTTTGAATCCTCCAAAAGAAGCCGAATTCTGTTTTTGCCATTGATTGTTTTTAATTTTGCTTTTGACAGGATTTCCACGACAATATCTTTCATTGACGAAAAGAGGGATGTCTGGTAGTCTTTCATAAGGTAAACATTGTCGACACCGTAGGATTTGGCTTCTAAACCTTTTTTCCTGGATTTTTCTTTTTGAAAAAAAGTTGGGTCAGCAGAATAGGTATAGGCACGATCAATCGAATCCTTTAAATGTTTATAGGAATAATAGGTATTGGGTTCCTTTATTAATGTTGTTTGAAGGGAAGGTAAAAGTTTATCCGGATGATCGACATTTAATGTAGCGTCAACCATGTCCAACGCACCAGCTTCAATTTTGTAATAAACCTTTTCCTCCAGTGCAATGGGCTGGGTTAAATTCAAAATAAATTTTCCGTCCTTATCTAACGTGGTCTCCTCAATGAAATTTGAATTTTCAAAATACATGGTTACCAAGGCAGACTGTTGAGGGGTTAACCTGGAAGCATCGGCGAGGCTTCCGCGGATTGAGAAGGGTTGATCAATATTTGCTTTTCCGGTTTTAAATTTTCCTCTCGCTAACGAGTCAATATTATATCGCCGCCATGGAAGGGTCGCCAGGAGATCATTGATAGAATCAGAAACCAAGTTACCTTGAATAGACCACAGTTCAGGTGTCAGATCAGCGAGTTCTAAGTCTGAATAAATATTTCTCTCTTCGGTTTGGAAGAGTGATTTTTGATAAAGCCGAATAGAGAAATTGCCCTTTACTAGGCTATCACTTTTTTGTAAGAGTATTTCCATGGCACTTCTTGGATGAACCCTGGGCAGATGTTTCATGGTTAAAATATCACTTTCGTATTGGGGACTGTAATACAGCGTTCTGGAAGACAGCACGGTGTTTTTATCAACGATCCATAGTTGAAATAACCCCGATAAGGTCTCTCCCAGTGCTATTTCACTGGAAAATAGGCGGGCGTCATCCAATTTTATTTTTTCTGCGTAGTAAACTCGATCATTTTTTATCAAAATAAGTTCTGGCCTGCCTTGAGTGCTGGATGCCAAACCGGTTACCTTTAATTTCCCATTTGCAATAATGGAGTGAAAGCTAATGCCCGATTTTTTTGCGGTTGGCAAAGGCGCTTTGATGGTATTGTTCTTCACTTTTCCATACAGAAAAAACGATTCACCTTCCTTGGGTTTCAAGAAAAAGGATCCGATGCCGATCGAATTTGTTTTAACAGATCCGACTTCTTTATTCAAATTATCCAGCAGAGTTAGTAACCAGGCCCCCGCTGGATGCACCGATACAAATATCTTGTTTTGAGCACCTTCAATGATTGATCCCCCCTCTGGAAAGAAGGAAAAAGACTGTACCGTATCAACCACCGAATTTTTATAAGCGCCAACAATTTCGAAATCACGTTGGTAGAAATACTCTTTCCTAAAATCATTGCCTGGTAAACAGAGTAACCTGTAAATTCCTGGTTGTAATGAGGACGGTATTATAATTTGGTTTGAAGCAATGCCCTCTTCCACAATGAAAAATTGATCAAGCGCCCTTTTACCGTTTCTGTCAACTAGAATAAGGTGCCATACCCCCTTTTTCCTCATTGGCTTTAAGTCAACAGAATTAACCAATCTCATCAGAAAGTAGGCTGTGTCACCTGCGGCATAGACAGGTTGATTAAAGAAAAAACTTATTTTAGTGCTGGGATTAACCTTGTACAATATATTTAGATTCTTATCAATTTGTCGGTATTGCTGCGCATAGGCGGAGCTAACCACAAACAAGAAAACGATACGGAGTAAAAAATATTTTTTCATACACTTACCAAAATGGGGGACGCACATTTGTTCCTTGGGCTCGGCAATCGTCGGTTACGAACGGTGTGACTGGCTGCAGATTTACGGGTATATCGTTTCTATTGATAAAGATTGATTTGCTAAACACGGATGAAACTTGAAATAACCCTAAGACTTGTTCATTTGGGTTTGTCATGGAATGGACGTTACCCCGAACCCGAACAGAAGCAGGCTGGAAGAGGCTTGTCGCCCCAGTTTGCTCGCTTCTGACTAAATTCCAAAAGTCATAAGCAACGGTACTGAGACTTAGCAGGTCAACCCGTAAGTAATATTTAAATTCAAATTGTTGGTCACCAATAGGAATGTTGGCTACCAGATTGTTATTGAATTTATTGTTGTTAAAGTTTGATTCGTCTGAAATAATGACGCCAGTGTTTTGTCCCGATACCCAGCAAGTACAACAAGTGCAGGCCGTGGCCGGAATGGTAGACGCTCCGGAGCAAGGAAGTGGCGATATTCGCCCATTCTCATCCGTATGAAGGCTTGGCTGCGTATAAATCTGGTAGATAAAACTAGATCGCCATCGCATCAACCCTGTGCTCATTGCCGATTTACTTGAGTTGGCATACACTTCGAATTGGTTGACTGGAGAAGTTGTATTTAATTTGAAAAAAAGACTATCGAGTTGACCAACAGGAAGCAGCGTTTCAATGTCCGATTCATAGATTTGATTATTGAGCTTAATACGAATAAAATAATTTTTGCCCTTTTGTGCGCTATAAGTTGAATCAGTTTGATAGAAGCCGGCCGCTACTTCATTCATCTGAGTTTGAGTTCCACCCCCATCAATGATGATGACCACGGCTCCGGAGATAAGTTCTCTTGTAAATTTACCGACACCAACATTGGATGAGTAACTGAGACTTACTGTTTGAGGGCCACTCTGATCAGTGATTAAACCGTCGACTACTACTGTTTTATTTCCCGGCAAGGAAGTGTTAAAAGGGTCAACACAACATGCGCAAAGTAGGATGATAAAGATTGCCTTATGAGAACTACAAAATTTCATTGTTTAAAATCTGAAGTTATACGTTATCGACGGAATAGCGGTGCCAATGACGGAGAGCTTGTAAGATTGTAGTACACCATAATGGTCTGGGGAAAAAAATACGGAATAGGCATTTCGGCGGGCATACACGTTGTAAACGGATATAATCCAAGAGCCGCTCCAGGGCTTTTTTCGTTTGAAATTTCCTTCGATGACGATAGCAAGATCCAGTCGGTGGTAGTCAGGTATACGAAACTGGTTGCGATCAGAAAAATTAGAAATAACAACCCCTTGCGTGATGTAGCCAGATTGAGGAAGTGAGACGGGACGGCCCGTATGATAGGTAAAGAGCCCGGAGAAAAAAATTCTTTTTGTTATGTCTATTCTCCAATTGAAATTGACTACATGAGGCTGGTCATAATTTGATGGATAATAATTTCCATTGTTTATTTTTTGAATTGAAAGCGGACCGTCGTTCACTTGTCGCAGCGACCTTGAATAGGTGTAATTAAAGGAGCCGGAAAATTTTCCGGATAGTTTCGAAGCAGAAAATTCTATTCCATAGGATTTGGCATGGCCAACCAGAATGGCTGTTTCAATGGCCGGGTTTAAAATAAGTTTAGCGCCATCTTTATAATCTAAAATGTTTTCAGTTCTTTTATAGAAGCTTTCCACAAAGAGCTGATACCGGTTATTTCTTGATTGTTGGAAATACCCGATAGAGACTTGATCAGCGATTTGAGGTTTTATATAGGCGTTACACAACTGCCAAACGTCCACCGGAGAAACACTGGCCGTGTTCGAGATCAGGTTGGTATATTGAAACATCCGATTATAACCAAACTTTACTGATGAATTGTCGCTGAACGGGTAGCGAATTGAAAGTCGAGGCTCAAGACCGTAGTATTGTTTCATGATAGAACCGCTCGTTGCAAAAACCGTGTCTGTTCTTGTGTAATTTTCTATAGGCTGACCAGGTTGATAGTGGTAAGTTTTCCCTGGACCAAGCCGGTCATATAATGAAAATCGTAATCCAGCTTGGATATCCAGTTTTCCTTTCCATGTAAACGCGTCGGCGAAGTAAATGGCATTCTCAACACTATTCTCAACATCCAGTCGCTGATGGACCAGGGATGAGGAGGGATTGGCTATCAGCGTACCGGGGCTAAATTGGTAGTACATAGCCTGATAACCAAAAGAGAATCTGTGTTTGTCTAGGTCCCAATTCCAATCATAGTGAAGGGAGGGATATTTGATATCGTAATTTAAGGTAAAGCCATACGGGTTGTTGTGATCGGAAACCTGATAGCTGTATTCACCATAACCCAGCGAAAGGCTTGAAAAGAGCTTTGTGCTATAAGAATGGTCGTACCGAATAGAACTCGTCGTCGTTTTCCAGGAATAGGAGGAATCGTTGGTTAATCGAAACTTATCATAACTTGTATAACCAGAGAGAATCAACTTACTTCTTGTTGAGAATTTATGTGCAAATTTTATATTCCCGTCATAAAAATTGGCCGTACCATTTTTAAAATTCCCGTAGGTAGTATTGATGGCGTTTAGTAGCCAGTCCGAATAAGTTGACCGAAGTGATAAAAACAGGGTTGAGGTATCTTTTTTTATCGGTCCACCTAGCGACAGATAGCTCGTTAATATTCCTATCCCACCACCTCCATGCCATTTGTCATGGTCACCCTCTTTGGTAATAACTTTTAAAACAGACGAAGCCCTGCCACCATAATCGGCAGGTATACCTCCTTTGAAAAAATCAATCGTCTTAACTGATCCTGAATTGAAAGCGGAGAAGAGACCAAAAACGTGGGACACATTAAAAATTGGATTACCATCTAGAAGAATAAGGTTTTGGTCAACGCTTCCGCCGCGAACATTATATCCCGTAGCAATCTCGCCAACCGTTGTTATACCTGCTTGGGTTTGGATTTGCTTAACAACATCAACTTCCCCCAAAAAAGTGGGTAATTTTTTGATTTCTGAAATTTTTATGCTTGAAATACCGATGCTGCCAAGCGAAATATTTTTCACTCCCTCATCAAGAACAATAACTTCATCCAATAAAATGGGTGGTTGACTCAAGATAACATTTTGTTCACTGTCATCATAGGCCTCTACATCGAAAAACTGATCTTCATAATTCAATGAAGAGAATTGAATAACGTGACTGCCCGAGGGTATCGCAAGGGAAAAGTTTCCGGAGGGATCCGAGGCGGCAGTTTGTGACTTATCGTCCACAATGATGGTTACTCCTCCAACGGGATTTTGATTTTTGAAATCCAGGGTTTTGCCTTTAAGCACCACATTACTTTTTTTTGCGTTTCGATCGCCAATAGCAATTCTCCTTATGGGTTTATGCTTATTTGCTGCGTCAGCTAAAATCCTATCCCTTTCCATTTGAGGCCTTGGATCTTTAATAAGTATTATATAGTAATTTTGAACTACTTTAAAATGGATTTCAGTGCCATTCAAAATCTTGCGAAGAAATGACCCTAATGTCATTTTTGATTCGACTGTATCAAGCTGGATATTTTCAATCCAGCTCTTCTTAAAAAAAAACCTGACAGGCATTTTTGTTTCCAGATCATAAAAAAAACTTTCAAGCGACTGGCTGGTCTTTCCAACCCCAATTGGGGTGTCCACTAGGTTTTGCCCAATGGCAAAAGAGGGCAGAATCAAAAGAACAAATACAAGGGATCGGAGAGGGAACACAAATTATTCTTTTGTTGAAGTTATGAATTTCCAGCTCTGACAATTTGTTTTATTATTACCGAATTTCCAAGGGAATGAAATCCTTGGCACGTTTCTGCCAGGGGTAATAATAAAGGGTTATGTCCAATCCCAAACGACAATATTCCAATCCGTGCCGTTGGATTCACAGTAGCGATGAATGGTTTTGAATCCGATTCGCTCGTGCGCCTTCATTGACCTCACGTTCTGTTGAGCAATTTCGGTGATGGCAAAATCGTATTTTTTCTCAAACCGGACTTTGTATTCCCGGTAGCATTGGTCCAGCACACCTTTGCCTCTGAATTGTTTAGCCACGCAAACTTGGCCTACCACCAAATAATGGTATTCTGAAATTTTTTTCCCTCGATACACAAGTTGATTAAAAACTTCAAACATGGGAATGAGAATCGGAATGTCGTTTTTGGATTGTGGTGTCATGGCTAGCAAATAGGCCACCACGATGCCATTCTCCTTAGCAATCAAACTTTCTTCATAGGAATTCATTTTCTTCAACTCCTCAAAACGGTGATGTACCGTAACGAAACCCTCACGGTTAATTTCCTCTGGCGAAAGTGATTGGGCAAGGTTTTGCTGCTGCAATTCCAGTATCTGAGCAAGGTCCTGATCCGTCTTTGACGTAATGAAGATCATCAAGAGAAAAAATACTTTGCAAAGAAAACGGATATCCAGCAAATTTTATCGATTTTAAAATATTATTTGATGGATTGAAACGTATTGAATAATTGGAGAAGAATTATTCTATTATCTCACTCAACGAAAGTGCTGCCCTGGTTTCTTTCGGAAATGGTATTGACGAATCCGTGAGTGGAAGTGTGATTTCTCTCCACCGGCTAGTGAATCACCGTCCCTTCCATGGATTGATTGAATCGGTGCCCGCCTATTCTTCCCTGGCGGTGTTTTATAATACCCTTGAAGTAATCCCCCCCAATTCGAGTTATAAATCGGCATTTGATTTTGTTAAAGAATTTCTTGAGAACACCTTGTTGCAATTGCCCACTCAAATGGAGGAAAAAATGAATCAGGTTATTGAAATACCCGTTTTATATGATGGGGAGGATTTAACAGTGGTCGCTGACCTTCATCAATTAACCCGTGATGAGGTGATCACTCTTCATACTTCAAAATGCTACCGGGTATTTATGATTGGATTCTTACCTGGCTTCCCCTATATGGGCACCGTCGATCATCGCCTGGTTACACCACGAAAGAATTCACCTCGCCCATCGGTTCCACCCGGTAGTGTAGGGATTGCTGGGTTTCAAACCGGAATTTATCCACAAGCTTCTCCGGGTGGATGGCAATTGATTGGCCGAACACCGATAAAAATATTTGATAAAGCAAAATCCGCTCCTTGTTTGTTTAATCCGGGCGATAGAGTTCAGTTTTATTCCATTGAACGAGACGAATTTGAAGAACGAAATGAGTATTGAAGTGATTAAGCCAGGGTTGCTGAGTACTATAGTCGCCGGAAAGCGAACGGGTTTTCGTTATTTAGGAATAGGGCCGAGCGGTGCCATGGACGACTTTGCCATGGCCGTTTCAAACTATTTAGTGGGCAACAAGGAAGAGGTAGCAACGGTAGAAATGAATTTTCCGGCGCCTGAATTCTTTTTTCGAGAAGATCATTTAATTGGGGTGACCGGGAAAGGGTTTCGGATATATGTTAATGATGAAATTTACTCTCTTTGGAAACCGCTTTGGATTAGGAAGGGATCAACCCTAAAATTTGTAAAAACCGAATCCGGCAGTCGGGCCTACCTTTCCGTACCTCACGGATGGAAAGCAGAAGAATGGCTCGCGAGTTTCGGCACACTCCTGGTAGTTAAGGCCGGCGGTTATAAGGGCCGGTCTTTGCAAAAAGGGGATATACTGGAGGTGAATATAGCCGAATCGCGCGTAATGAAGAACAAGGCCTTGTCTTTTGAAATTTCAAAAAACGAATTGGACAAAATTTATTTTCCGGAGAATAAAATTCGAATCATGACCAGTGCCGAGAATGATTTTCTCTCGCTGGAATCAAGGGAAAGACTTTTGTCATCTTTTTTTAGGATAACAAACCACAGCAACAGAATGGGTTATCGGTTGGAAGGAGAAAAGTTGTTCTTAAACCAACCTCTCGAATTGGTTTCTTCTCCGGTCGATTTTGGCACGATCCAACTTTTGCCTGACGGCAATCTTATTATTCTCATGGCAGACCATCAAACCACAGGAGGCTATCCCCGAATTGCTTCTGTAATTAACTCGGATTTACCGAAGCTTGCTCAAATGAGTCCAAACGAAGAAATCAATTTTCAATTGATTTCTTTTGAGGATGCAGAGCGCGAACTGCGGGCACGAAGTAAATTATTGACAGAGATAAAACAGGGTTGTTTTACGCACTACAAAAATTATTTCTGATGATGAAAGCATTGTCCATCGATATCAATTGCGACATGGCTGAAGGGGCAGGAAAGGAAAAGGAGCTGATGCCCTTTATCAGTTCGGCCAACATCGCCTGTGGGTACCATGCCGGCAGTGAGGAGTTGATGAAAGAAACAATTGATCTTTGTTTAAAGTACAATGTGGCTATTGGGGCTCATCCCTCGTTTCCTGATCGTGAGAATTTTGGGCGCACCAACATGGACCTGCCCCTAGATGAAGTCCGCAAGTTGGTAACAGATCAAATTTATCTGTTGAGAAGAATCGCCCAAGTGCAAGGCGCGGCGCTGCATCATGTGAAGCCGCATGGCGCCTTGTACAACATGGCAGCAAAGGATCCCGCACTTGCTAGTGGCATTGCCCTTGCGATCAAAGACATTGACGCAGCGCTGATTTTGTACGGTCTATCGCAGAGCGATTTAGTTCGCGAGGCTCAAAAAATAGATCTTAAGGTAGCCAATGAGGTTTTCGCCGATCGCACCTATCAGGTCGACGGATCGCTTACCCCTCGATCGGAGCCTGTGGCTTTAATCTCCAATGCACAGGAAGCCATAGGGCAAGCAATGAAATTCGTAAAAGAAAACAAGGTTAAAACGGTCATTGGCCAGGAAATAAGTTTGAAGGCGGACACGCTCTGTTTGCATGGTGATGGAAAACATGCCGTTGAATTTGCGCGGCTTATTTATTCGAAATTTAGAGAAGGACGAATCACGGTCAAAACGATCGAATAAGGTGAAAGGCAAATCCATTCTTTCCGGTCCCTTGGTGGGTGCAGCATTTTTGATGGCAACGTCCGCTATTGGTCCAGGGTTTATCACACAGACAACAAAGTTTACCGAACAATTAAGAGGGAGTTTTGGGTTTGTAATTCTGGTCTCCGTTCTGCTCGATATTGGTGTGCAACTCAACATCTGGAGATTGATCAGTGTGAGTAGAATGTATGCCCAGGATTTGGCAAACTGTGTGTTGCCCGGCGCAGGGCATTTTCTGACGGGTTTGATTTTGTTGGGAGGGCTCGCCTTCAATATTGGAAACATTGCCGGAGCGGGACTGGGATTTCAGGTACTCTTTGGGTGGAGCGTCCAAACAGGAGCAATTATCAGTTGCGTCATTGCGTCAATTATTTTTTTAGTAAAACAGGCAGGCAAGGCGATGGACCTATTTGCCAAAACGTTGGGGTTTGGCATGATCGGTCTCACGCTCTATGTTGCCTTTCAGGCTGATCCGCCAATGGCAGAGGCAGCGTTGAAAACATTTTTCCCGGACCATGTCGATGAACTGGTGATTCTCACCATTGTCGGCGGTACCGTAGGGGGCTATATCAGTTTTGCCGGAGCGCATCGTTTGCTGGAAGCCGGCATTTCAGGCAAAGAGAATTTAAGACAGGTATCAAGAAGTTCTGTTTCGGCTATTCTCATCGCATCGCTGATGCGCACTATTTTATTTATTGCAGCGTTGGGTATTGTGTGGAAAGGAATTTCACTCGGTAACGAAAACCCAGCCGCAGTTGTTTTTGAAAATGCCGCCGGAAGAATTGGTTATAAAATTTTTGGACTGGTATTGTGGAGTGCGGCCATCACATCGGTGGTGGGATCGGCTTTTACATCGGTTTCGTTTGCTAAATCTATTGATGCTGTGGTAGAGAAAAATTTTCGCCAGCTCATCATTGTCTTTATCCTTTTTTCAACAATTATTTTTCTAATCGTTGGCGAGCCGGTCAAAGTTTTGGTAGCAGCAGGAGCGGTGAACGGATTGGTGCTGCCATTTGCCCTAGCAATCATTTTGTCCTCGACTTTTAAGAGCGGCCTGCTAAAGAATTATCAGCATCCACTTTGGCTATCGGTGATTGGATGGATTGTAGTCGGGGTAATGACTTATATGGGTGTGAGTGGACTCACTACCTGGCTCCGGTAAATAACGTATCCTACACTTTTCAGCGCGCAGGACACGTGATGACTTACCAACTCACGCTAAAAAATCCACGGTGGCTTAGCGCGATGATAACTAGGATGATCGCCAGGGCTGCAAGGTTAAAGGTAAACAGGCGCTTGTGTTTTGCTGTACTGTCGGTCAGCTTTTTTGATAAAATTCGACCCAGCGTAATCAGTACAATGGCTATTAACATGCCGCTGCTGTGTTCCACCAACCAGTAACGTGCTACGGTTTCTTTCATGGAATGTGCACTGAACACCACCGCTGAGCCGAAAAAATAAAGGATAAGTCCTAAAAGTAATTGGGTGTGGGTAGAAATGAAAAGAAAAAGGCTTAGTTTGTCATCCGTCTTTTCAAAAGGAGATTTGTTAAGCCAGCCCCTCAGGGATTGTACGACGACGGCTATTAACAGAATCAATAAAACAAAGCGATTAAGCGAGTGAAGAGCTACTAGTATTTGCATGATTTCAAAATTTTTCGAAAAATACAACTTACACTTAAACAAAACTAAAGGGATCAACTCTAAGCGTCAAAATATTTGCGAAGTGATGAGTTGTTGTTTACTTTGATGTTATGATGAGGGGCGTCCTGTTTTTCTTGATCATTACAGCTTTTTTTAAGAGCGCGCAAGCAACGCCCGACACGGTGAAAGTGGGGGCTTATGTGATGAGCGTGCACGACATCAATTTTCACGACAAGGAGTACACGGCCCGCTTCTGGCTATGGTTTCTCTACAAAAACAAGGAGTTTGATTTTGTCAAGCAATTGGACATTACAAATGCCAAAACCATTGACCAGCCTCAATGGTTGCAGGACAGTATTGGTCATGAACAATGGTCTATGCTGAAAATGAAGTGTATCATGAAAGAAAACTGGAATGTATTGGATTTCCCTTTTGACAAGCAGCATTTGAAAATTCATATTGAGAATTCTTTGTTTGATAAGAACAACCTCGTATTTAAAGCGGATGCAAAAGGAAGCAAATATGATCCGGAAGGGACCCTGGCGGGATGGAAGATCAAAAACTTTATCGTTAATGTGAATGAGAAAGTTTACGAAACCGGATTTGGCGACTATCGTCCAGGCAAAGATCACCAGGTCTTTTCTGCCTTCAACATTGAAATGGACATTGAACGAAATGCCTGGGGGTTGTTCTTGAAAATATTCATTGGCATGTACATTTCGTTTCTCATCGCCATGGTTGGCTTTGCTCCTAATCCGTCAGAGGTAGAGCCTCGATTTGGTTTGCCTGTAGGCGGACTGTTTGCTGCTGTGGGTAATAAGTATATCATTGATTCCATCTTGCCAGAATCGGCCTCTTTCACCTTAGTTGACATCCTGCACTCCCTTACCTTTTTTACCATCTTTGCTATCCTTGTCGTTTCTGCCATCTGTCTCAGACTCCACGATAGGGACAAAGTGGAAGAATCGTTTCGAGTGAATAGAATTGGTTCACGGATGGTAGCCATTGTCTACATTCTCTCTAATGTAATCCTGGTGGCATTGGCAGCGGCCAATTAGATCTAGATTTTATTTTTCGTGTCGATGATGATGGTAACAGGACCATCATTCATTAATTGGACCTTCATATCGGCCCCGAATTCTCCCGTTTGGACTCTTTTTCCTAATGACGCTGAAATAACTTCTACAAATTGCTCATAACGCGGAATGGCGATCTCGGGTTTGGATGCTTTGATATAACTCGGACGGTTTCCCTTTTTAGTGCTAGCATGGAGCGTGAATTGACTTACGACCATGATATCGCCACCGTCATCTTTCACACTTACATTCATTACGCCCTGGGCATCGTTGAAGATGCGAAGGTTTACAATTTTATTGGCCAGCCAGTCGATATCTTCACCATTGTCACTATCCTCGATGCCTAAAAGCACTAACAACCCTTTTTGAACTTTAGACGTGACAATTCCGTCGATGGTGACGGAGGCTTGAGATACGCGTTGAATGACGGCAATCATTATTTTAAAGGTGATGTGGGTTGATAACCTAGCGGGACAAGGTTGCTTAAGCATTCTCGATACCCTAGATACCCGCCAAGTAGTAAATTTCTTAGATCCTCAAAATGTCCATTGTCGTAAAGGGTAATCGGTACCAGGCCTGAAACCATAGTCGAGGTTTGGAATTCCCGATAAATCTTCGAGAAATTTCGATCTTCAGCTTCCCCGCTAAATATCACTTTGAGTTTTCCATTGATCCGCACCTGGTTTTTGTAGTTAGTCACAAAAAGGGAATCCTCATTGATCCGTCTTTCACTGCCATCCTTTAAAATTTTGCTAATCATAAATTTATTTCGCTCCAAATCATGCGCTAGAAGGGAGCGCATGAAATGATTTATCGATCCATAGTATGCTCGGTCTCTTTTTCGGACCCAGTGCTTTTGTTGGGATTCGTTCTTCGGCACGAGCTCTTTGAACCGGGGGGTTCCAAAAGTTTTGAAAAAATCTTTCTTATAGTTGATTTCAAAATAATCAAGCAAGTAGTAAATAGTGTAGCCGAGCGCCTTGTTTTCTATTTGAAGCGGCTCTGAGGCTGACGCATAAAGAGCATTCTCTTCTTTATTAAATTCTATTTCGATAGCATCCTGATTTTTTATTGTGCAGTGTGACGCGTTGGGGGTAGTCCCTAAAAAGTACTTTTCAAATGTGGAATAATATTTTTTAAAGTCGGATCGATTAGGTCGGACAACCACCTCTTTTAAGGTGGTGACGTCTTCTGCTAAACTGATATTGAAATGCAAAGACGAATCGGAAAAAAGGATCGCGGTAGAGAATTTCTTAAATCCCACCGAAGAAGCAATCAGATTAAACTTACCCGACGGAATATTTTCAATTCGATAACTACCATCTTCCTTGGAGGTTGTGCCCAGCGTGGTCGATGCAAAAAATACCGTTGCAAATGGAACCGGTTCTTTCGTCTTGGCGTCCATGATTTTGCCGTGCAGTGAAAAAAGAGTTTGACAGTCTCCAGACACAACCGTCCACCCTAGTACGAGTAGAAATAATAATCTAGTCATTCAAAATCCCTGATCTGATTCGATTCATGAATAAAAATGCCTGGCTGTTTGTTGCCGGCCAACCGGCACATAGCATTTGCTACTGTTTTTGATTCGATGGCCTTGTATTTTTTAGGCACAAGAAATCCAAACACCCTATAGAAGAATTTCGCAGCATCTTCGCCTGTTCGCTCTTCCTGACGC